>Ga0209210_1000292_pt1 | contig 55135 bp, 65 predicted proteins | sample RifGroA1_FD_183991 | JGI IMG/M metagenome (GOLD analysis project Ga0209210, IMG submission 183991) | Contaminated groundwater microbial communities from Rifle, Colorado, USA - Rifle Groundwater A1 (SPAdes) (version 2) | ecosystem: Environmental > Aquatic > Deep subsurface > Groundwater >...
AAAAGGACATATATATAGAAAAGAAAGAGATGAAAAAAGAAAACAAGAAATCATAAATTATTTAAATTGTGAATTTATAGAAATTGGAGAATAAGAAATTGAGATGAAAACAATATTAAAATTAAAAGATATAATTCAAGAACAGTTACACATTTCCAGTCACATGAAAGAATTTAATTTGGATGATTCCGCACCTATATTAACTACTGGGGTTGTAAGAAAAATAGGTAGGTATTTAGATGTAGATTTTTCTAAAACTAAGAGTGATCAATTATATATGGGAATGAAAACAGAGACAGAACATTCTGATTTAATATCAGATACTAAGCCATATATTATGAAAGATTGGATAGTTTTTGCTAAGATCGCACTCGTTCATCTTAAAGAGGATCCAAACTATTATGATAAATTACAGAAGATGGAAAAATCAAAATAAATAGGAGATCAAAATGAAAGCAACACTAAAATTAAAAGAATTAATAAAAGAAATTTTATCAGAAGAACCCACTACCGTCTTAGATGAAAAAGATATAGATGTTTTAGGAGAAGAAGAGGACTATCGTAAGATAATTGGGAATTATAATGATAGAATTAGAAAATTATCTGATAAAATAGCTAAGAGTGATAATCCAAGTGTAAAAATGAATTTAGCTAAAATAAGAACGCGGGCACAATCACACTTAAGTAAATTGCTTAAAAATTTAAAAACTAAATAGAACAATGGAAAAACATATGCCAACTGGAGTCTATATAAGAACAGAAGAAGCTAGAAAAAATATGTCTGAGTCACATAAAGGTAAACCTCTGTCAGAAGAACATAAACAGAAAATATCTGAGACACTTAAAGGTAGTATACCCTGGAATAGAGGTAAACAATTATCAGAAGAACATAGAAAAAGTATATCTAAGGCACGCAAAGGTATAAAATTTTCAGAAGAACATAAAAGAAAAATGAGATTAGCAGCCATTAAAAGAATAGAACAAAACAAACTAGATGGTAATCAATTTTATCCCAGATTTAATTCTAATGCATGTAAACTTATAGAAGAATATGGTAAAGCTAATGGTTACAACTTTCAGCACGCAGAAAGTGGTGGAGAATATTTTATAGAAGAATTAGGATATTGGGTAGATGGATATGATAAGACTCGAAACGTGGTAATAGAATATTATGAAAGTGCACATAAAAGACGCGTAGATAAAGATGAACTAAGAAAACAGGAAATAATTAATCATTTAAACTGTGAATTTATAGAAATTAAATAGCAAGGGCACAAGAAAACTTAAATAAATTGCTTAAAAACTTAAAAAATAAATAGAACGGTAATTAAATAAAATTAATATAAAAATTTTAAATCACTATATTTATATTTAAAGATAAATATATTATTGGAGAAACACAATGAGCAAAGTTCTCGAACCTACAGAAGTTCATTTTACCGAATTTGAACCAAAAATGCAGTTTAGATACATCTTATATTTAAATGATGTACCTTCATATTTGGTTAAAGCTGCAAAACGACCTAATATTACTTTTTCACCTATAACCTTGGACCATATAAACATGAAAAGAAAACTATTAGGTAAAGGTGAATGGCAAGATATTGAACTTACACTTTATGATCCAATTAAACCAAGTGGAGCTCAAGCTGTTATGAATTGGATAAGACGTGGATATGAATCAGCTACAGGTAGAGCTGGATATGCTGACTTTTATAAACAACAGATAATGTTGAATATGTTAGGACCGGTTGGTGATGTAGTAGAAGAGTGGAGATTAGTTGGTGCCTTCGTTGTAAGCGCAGATTGGGGAGCACTTGATTGGTCAAACAATGATACACCAGCTGAAATTGCAGTAACAGTTGCCTATGACTACGCGATTTTGGAGTGGTAGTTCCAGTAGTACATAATTAAACTTGATTCTAAGAAATTCCCCTTATATTTATTATAAAATAATAGTATAAGGGGTTTTTATGTTTAAATGTAAAATTTGTGGTTTTGAAGGAAAAAATTTAATATCGATATCTAAACACATTTCTGTATCTCATAAAATATCAACAGATAATTATTACCTAAAATATATTTCGGAAACAAAAGTTATACCAACGTGTAAGTGTGGTTGTGGTGAACAATGTAAATTTGTAAATATAGAACGAGGATTTACTGAATATAAAATTGGTCACATATCAAGAGTTCATAACAATTGGGGAAATAATAAACGAGCTCAGATTAAAAGTGCAGCAACACGAAGAGAACAATATAAAAATGGAGAAAGAGAAGTCTGGAATAAAGGACTAGATATTACAGACCCACGAGTAAAAGCCTACGCAGAAAAAAGTACTAAAGAAGCCAATCCAGAAAGAGCGAAAAAGATATCTAAGACTCAAAAACAACAATTCAAAGATGGTATACGAAGTAATGAAGGTGAGAACAATCCCATGTTCGGCAAACACCACTCGACTGTGGCAAAAGATAAAATGAGGTTAACTGCATTAAAGAATATGAAATATAGAGGAAGATTAGAGACTTCTAGTTTAGAAATAGAAATCTCCATGCTGTTAAGTGAATTAAACATTCAACATGAATTTCAATTTCCAGCATATGATATTAATTCATTTTTCGATTTTAAAATAAAAGATAAAAAAATCTTAATAGAGGTTGATGGAGATTATTGGCACTGTAATCCTAATACCAAATTTAAAGATCCAAAGTACGCGGCACAGATAGCAAACCTAAAAGGTGACAAGATTAAGAACGAATGGGCACTTAAAAACGGTTACAAACTGTTAAGATTTTGGGAATCCGATATTAAAAACAATCGATTACAGGTTGTAGAGAATTTGATAAATGCGATTAAAAATTAATAATTCCTATATATATTAATAGTTATTAACAACCACATTAAAACTTAGAAAGGGTCATTTATATGAGTGACATTGTAGATTTAAAGAAAAGTGAAACTAAAAAGGAAATGTATCCCACAGAGGCGGTTTCGTTGCCCAGCGCCGGTTGGTTTTATTCAATTGAAAATCCACTATCAAGTGGTGTACTAAACCTAAGACTTCCCACGGCAAAAGCTGAAGACATTTTGACATCAAGAAACCTAATAACCAAAGGTATTGTAATTGATGAACTATTAAAATCTTTAATCACAGATGATATAAATTATGAAGATATTTTATTAGGTGATAAAAATGGATTAATAATAGCAGCTAGAATGCTATTATATGGCTCTAACTATACGACAGTAGTTAAATGTCCAAATTGTGGAGCATCAAATACCAAAACTTATAATTTATCTGATTTAGAAAGTAAAGAATTAGATTTTGAAAAGTTAGGTCCTAAAGGAACTAATTCATTTGATTTTGAATTACCAATAAGCAAAACTAAAATCAAATTTAAATTTTTAACTCAGAGAGATGAGTCAGATGTTGAAACACACCTTAAAAAAATGAAAAAGAACTTTGGTGGTGATTCAGAAATAACAACTAGATTATCATATGTAATTACTCAATATGGGAACGAATCAGGTCAATCTAAAATATTAAAACTCATTATAGATACTATGACATCTAGAGATTCAAAGGCATTCAGAGATTACTTGGCAGAAGTAACCCCTGGAATAGAGACTGATATCTTATTTGAATGTGACGAATGTAGTTATTCAGATGACATTACCCTGCCAATGGATATTAACTTTTTTTGGCCCAGCAGACGACTACAGAAATAAATTGTGGTCAGAGATATTTCAGATAGCATATTTTTCAAACGGTGGTTTTACACATGATGAAATTTACAATATGCCTACATTCAAACGGAGATTCTATCTCGAACAGCTAATATCTCAAAAACGAGCAGAAAAAGAAGAAGTAGATAAATCCAAGACAGGTAAAAAGTATCCAAAACCTCCAAGTGTTAGACCTAAAAAATAATTGTGATTATTTTTTTTTTTCTCTATATATATTAAAGTAATTATATAAGATCTGAAAGTTTATTTAGGAATTCTGTTAACTTTAAATAACATCTTTAGTATAATTAAAATTAAATAATTAAAATAATTAAAATAAGGAATATATCTAAATGAAAAAATCAGAATTGGTTAAGTTAATTAAAGAAGAAATTAAATATGTGATTAATCAAAATATAAAAGAGGAAACTAAAATGAAGGCAACATTGAAATTAAGAAACTTAATAAAAGAAGTTTTATCAGAAGCAAAGATATATGTTCAACAAGGACAACCTGTTCCGAAAGGAAGAAAAATAGAAAAAGGTCCTCGTGGAGGAAAATTTTATACAGGTTCAGCTGCAGAAAAAGCAGCAGCTGAAAAAGGTACAAGTACTTCTAAAACTCCTTCTGCTCCTAAAAAACCAACAGTAAATATTTTTAATAAACCTAGTAAACAATCAACTGCTGCGAACGTTCCAGATACGGTTAAAAAACAATTACAAGATTCTGGTAAATATTTTAAGAATTTAGTTTCTATTGAACAAGACACAATGGGAAATGAACCAGAAAGTATGGTACCTGCATATAAAGCAGCTCAATCACATATAAATTCAAGATGGCCAAATGCTAAGGTAATAAATACTGAGGATGCAGATGATCCAGATGCAGTAATGGATCATATAGCATCATTAAAACATCCTAAATCTGTTAAAAAATTCAAAAATTCTGCTGGTGTAGATTATAAATTAACCGATTATGGTGATGATGGTGGTGTATTAACTTTTAATGATGGTCAAAGTGGTGACATAGATACACTTATTGTACCAAGAAAATAAACACATTAAAGTAATATTCATTTTAAAAGCCTCGATAGAGGCTTTTTTTATTTTCTTTAATATTTATATCTATATCATTCCCTAACACCAAAAGGAAATTTAAATGAGAATTAAGTTAAAACAGATAATATCAGATACTGCTATCCCTAAGAAACAAAAAATTACTGAAGGTTTAGTAACTAATTTTATTGCCGGTATATTGAAAATATTATATACAGGAAAAGCAAAAATTTTATATTCACAAATAAATAATAATCCTAAACTAGTAGATGCAACTCAGAAATTACAAATTTCTATTGATGATTACAAAAAAATGTTGAATGATCCAAAGATTCAAGCATATCTTAATAATTTAGATCCAAAGGTTGTAAAAGGAATAATTGATCTTTCAGATCCATTTTAAAAATTAATATAATATGGAAAAAACACCGTCAGAGTTTCCAGATTACGAAGAACGTCGTAAACTAGAAGATAAATCCTACGAACACAGTTTAGATAGTTTAAGATCTTTTCATTCACAAATTAAAAGTGAGTGGCAAAAAACTCTTAAACAATTAGAAACTACTCAGGGAACTGGACTTGGTACAGAAGTGTTTGATAAAAGTTTAAAATCTTTGGAAAAAAGATTTGAAAAAATGAATATCATCGCAGAAGATTTTGGAGCTGATCTTAAGGGTGTAATAGGTAAAGTATCAGAAGAAAAAGTTTTGGAATTAGAAGGAATGGGTAAAGTAATAGATGAGATTACGACGAAGGCAAGAACTCGTATAGATGAACTTAAAGCTACACAAGAAGAAACAGCTTTTGCAGCAGGTGGATCGATGATAGTAAAATCGGAGGGTCTGGGTGAATTATTTAAAACAGAAATAGAAAGATTAAAAGGTACAATTGGCACATCTCTATTTGATTCAGATAAATTGGGTAACTATCAATCTCAACTAAATGAGATGTTATCTAGTATTAGTGATAATTTAGATAAAATTGCTTTAAAAACAGAAAAGACATTATTAGATGAGAAAAATATTGAACAATGGAATAAAGCTAAAGAAGTTATAACTAGTATAAATAATAAATTAATAGCAGAAAAAGAGAACATAGAGGCAAATGATGCCGCAATTAAAGAGGTAACCACTAGTATGACCTCTTGGATTGATAACATTGATGATGCAGTCAAAAAGGTACCAATAATAGGTGATTGGTTATCGAAGAGCATGGGGTTTGATAAAATGAAAGAAGAGCTTCAGAACAACCTAAGTGCAGCATTTAAAGATGGTAAAATGTCAGCAGCTGGATTTGCAACTGCAATGACTACTACTATGAAAACAATGGCAGCTGGAATAACTAATGTATTAAAGGCACTCGTATTTAATCCATGGTTATTAGCAATTGTGGGGGTTGCTTTATTGATTAAAATGTTTGTAGACTTGCAAGGAGCGGCAGAAGACTTTAGAAAAGAAAGCGGTTTATCTAATATAGCTAACAAAGAATTAACAGAAAATATACAAAAAAGTGCTTTAGGTGCAAGAAAATTTGGTGTAGAATTAGAAGATGTTTATGCTACAACAACAGAATTAGTTCAAGCATTTGGTATCGCAGGGTTAGTAACTGCACAACTAGCAACTGATATGGCTACATTAGCTAAGGTTACTGGTATACCGGTAAAAGATTTAGTTCAAACATTAGAAATGACAACTGGAATAGGTGGTGCAACTAAAGAAACTGCTTATAATATGATGTTAATTGGAGCCCATGCCGCAAGCACTGCTAAAATTCCTTTGGTTCCCTTCTTTGAAGATATAGCAGCTAGTTCAGACTTTGTCGCAACTTATATGGGAGACGCAGGTAAAAATATATATAAGACTGCGATAGGTGCGAAGATGTTAGGTGTAAATATGCAACAGGTTGCGAAAATGATGGAAACTATAATGGATTTCGATACCGCAATTGAAAATGAATTACAGGCATCGATGTTAGTAGGTAGACAAATTGATTTTAATACAGCAAGATATATGTTGTTTAAAGGTAATATTGAAGGTGCAACTAAAGAAATGTTTCGTCAAATTGGTTCATTACAAGACTTTGATGATAATACAAAAACAAATATTTTCGGTAGAAAAGCACTTGCTAAGGTAATGGGAATGGAAGTAGGTGAACTAAGAAAGTCACTTATGTTAAGAGAAATGATTGGTGCTAATATGGGAGGTCAGAAAGATTTATTACAGGCTGCATATGATGAATTAAATGGTGGGGTAAAATTAGAAAAAGAGCAATATTTGGAACAATTAAAAATACAAAGTTCACTCACAAATATTGGAAATAAATTTGCTCAAATCGGTGCATCATTAGCTGTTGTTTTATTACCAGCTGTCAATGCAATTGCGTATGCTATTGATAAAGTATCCGGAATATTATCATCTATATTTGAAGTAATAGATTTTAGACTTCTAATGGCGGGAGTATTAACAGATAGTTGGGTTAGTAAATTAATTAAAGCTACTATTGTTATTGGTGGTATTTTAATAGCTATGTTAGCTATTAAGGTTACACTTGCAGCAATGAATTCATTTGCAGGAAAAATAGGTGGGGGCGGAGCAGCAGGAAAGGGTGGTGGAATGTTTGGTTCAATATTTGGAAAAATGAATCCAGTTGCAATGATAAAAGGTGCAGCTGCAGTGGTAATTATGGCAGGAGCATTGTGGGTACTGGCACAGGCGATCAAAGTATTTGCAGATAATCCAAACCTTTGGGAATCGATGGGAGCCGCAGCAGTAGGATTAGGAATATTAACATTAGCAATAATGGGTCTAGGTACACTTATGTCATCAGGCGCAGGTGCTCTTGCTATTATAGGAGGTGCCCTTGCTATGGGTATTATGGCAGGTACTCTATGGTTATTAGGTAAGGCAATAGATAATTTTGTTCCTATGGTTGATACATTATTAAGAGGTATTGCAAACATTGCTCAAACTATAGGTGCTACGGTTGTAAATATAATAAATTCAGTTGCAGATTCAATAGTAAGAATTTCAAATATAGATGCATTAAATTTATATGCAGTCGCTGGTGGAATTTTTTCTCTTGCAAGTGCACTGGGTTTATTTGCAGCATCTTCAGTGATAGCTTTACCAGGTTTGTTGGCATTAGCAAGTTTGGGTCCAGCATTAATGTTAACTGCAAATGCAATGAGACTAATATCCAATCCAGCAGTATCAGCTACCAATGTTCCAAATACAAGAACACTAACAGAATATTCAATTGTTAGAGAAGATAATAATTCTCCACTTATATCTAAGATTCAAGAACTTATAGATGTAGTTAAAAATAAGAATGGAGATATTTATCTTGATGGTAAAAAGGTTGGTGCTGGAATTGCTAGAAGTACTCAGGTTTCTAAAATGACTTAAATTGAGAAAATAGAATGGCTAAATTATTTCAAAATAAAAATTCTAGTATATTAAATGACTATAATAATAGTAGTCATCCTAATGATATAATAGATCTATCAACTGATCCAACTCTATTAACTATGTATAATAATATTAAACCTGAGAATAGTTTAATATCAGGCGGAGGTATGAGTTTAGTTGACAGATATTATAAAGAATATGGTTATACATCAATGGTTGGTGATTTAGCTGGATATCTAACAGGAGTAAAATCTCCTACAGATTTAATACAAACAGGAATTAGTAAATTAGCAACAGGTGCAAGTAGAGGTGGAATAAATTCCTTTTTATTTTCTGTTGCTAATCAAGTACTAAGAAATCCATTTATAGAAAATACAATTAATAATTTTTTAGCTAGTCCATTTGATTTTTCTACTGCAACTGGAGTAGAATTACAATTAATACCATCTGAACAATTCATAGAAGTCAACCACCAAAAATATTTTAATGCCAATGTAGGAAGTAATATAGATGGTAGTATATTAGGATCTATATTTAAACCTATAGTTTCATCTATAATATCAAGTGTTGCAAATAGTGGAAGATTAGGAATGAGTGATGCAACACAATTATTAGCTGGAGGGTTAAATGCGAATGAAATAATGCAGCTTTCTAGAGATGGAATAAAATACACAAAGGCTGCTGGTTTTTTTGATCCAACTAGACCTATTTGGAATTCTAAACTATTAAAAAATTGGTCAGAAGATCCAGAAAATGTTTATACTTATGATAAATTTACTCATATGGGTGATGGTTCATTAAGCTATTCACTCACAAGAGATACCCAATTCGGCGATGATTCTAAATTAGGTGATTCAATATTACAGAGATGGCAAAAACGACAAGATGAAATAACAGAGAATGATTATAAATTAAATAAACTGGTAGCAACTACCATCGATTCAAATCCTCCATATATTTCTCCTGTAAGTTTAGGTGCTCCAGGTGGTGGTTTAGGTAGTTTGGGAAAATCATCTAATGGAATATTCAATAATATAATACAAAATAATGCAGATAAAGTTAAAGGATATCAACAGTCACTTGGATCTAGTCCTAACACAGATGAAAGTTTAGAGGGTACTTATACTGCTCAGGAGGAAATTAGTATAAGGATGCAGAGATTAGGTTTTACTAGAGGTGAAAGTTATGTTGGTTCAACTGCTCAAATTGATAGAAATTTAGGTCATGGAGATGCAGACAAAATTAATGTATTAGATGTAGGAGATGATTATCCAGAAGGAACAGCAGATATAATTAAATTTATATTTGAAGATATATCAAGTAAACCTGGGATTGATATTCCAATAATATTTAGAGCGATATTAACTGGAATAAAAGATAATATTAAACCAACCTGGAATGAAACCAACTATCTAGGACGTCCTGACCAATTTTATACCTACAACGGAATAACACGAGATATTAATTTTTCACTTTCAGTTTATATAGGTAGTGTAAATGAAATAACATCTCAGTGGAAGAAAATAAATAGGTTAGCTGGATTATGTTATCCTATAGAATTTGGTGTTGGTAAAGGAATGAAAGCACCTATTATAAGATTAACCATAGGTGATTTGTATAAAAGAATTTATGGGTTTATCTCAGATTTTTCTGTAGATATTCCTGATGAGGCGTTTTGGGATACAGAAGCAGGAAGACAATTACCTCAACTAATTAATATAGGAATATCATTTACTGTAATGTTTGAAAATGATCAACCGAGAACAGATGTTGCTCATTTTATCAATGAAAGTTTAGGAAAAATAAAGATAAATGATAAAGAAGATTATTTAATGATAGAAAGAAAAAATAAATAATTAAGAAAAATTATGGCTAAAAGTAGATATTTATATTCACCTAAAACAAAAGCAAATAATAAAGAAATTTATGATAACATGCAATATCCTATTATAGATCAACTTGCTAATGATAATTATATTATTACCAATGTATCCACAAGATTAGATCTATTAGCACATGAGTATTATGGAGACTCAGAATTATATTGGATTATAGCAGTGTGCAATAACATTTATGGTACACTATTTACAGAACCTGGTTTACAATTATGTGTTCCAAATAGAAATAGGATATCAGATATATTTGCAAAATTGGAAAGCTTAAATAAAGGTAATTAATAATGATATATCAAGGATTTCCATATCTTAGTACGATAGATCCAAAAATACAAGAGGAATTACGTAAACGACAAACATTAGAGTCACGTGAAAGAAATATAGATGCGTGGGCAAAGGTAACTAGTGGTGTTAAAAAGAAAGAAACAAATACTTTATATTATTTAGCTGGAACAATTAACAACACATCACAAAATCCAGATAATTATGAATTCAGAGATTTATATAATGTAGGCGATAATAGACCTATAGGTGGAATGACTTCCTTAGATGTTTCCTATAAAACTATATATGGTGGAATTAGAGAAGCAACCGTAAAATGGTCAGTGAATAATTTATTTCAGTTTAATGAAGCAGCTCCTTATTTTCTATGTCCAGGCAGAACAATGTTAATAGAATGGGGTTGGTCTGATGGTTCTAGTGATCACGCTCTTTTACAAAGTCAATATGATGACATGAAACAAGAAAAAGGCCAACAGGCTTATTCTTATTTAAATGCACGAACAGTTGCTAATAATGGATTATACGATGGTATGTTAGGAATAGTTACAAATTATGATTTTAGTTTAAGAGAAGATGGTGGATATGATTGTACTACGTTTGTAACTAGTCAAGGTAGTTTAATGTATGGATTGAATCTTATAAACCAAGTAGTTGTTAAAGATGGTTCAGCAGCTGATTCACAAGTAGATATGAAGAATTTAGTTGATATGTATTTAATAGACATAGCTACAAATGAGTGGCAAACTGCTAGAAATAAAAAACGTAAAATACTTCAAACTCTTACATTTAAGGATAAGGAAGAAGAAAATGCAGTATATTTTGACTGCCAAGTTTATATAGATGGTAAAGAAAGTAATGATGTTAGCAATAGGTTTGTGACATGGGGGTTTATAGAAGAAGTTATAGTTAATTATTGTATGGGAATAAAATATAAAAGTAATAGCAAACCATTGTTTATGCTTAGGAGTATAGATAATAATGATCCTTCCTATAATTCTGTAAAAATATTAAACCATCCATCACTTAGATCAAGTGATTTAACTAAATTTTTTATATGTAATCCAGATGCTCCAGATAGTAGTATGTTGAAATTTGGTGAATCAACTGAAAAAGTAGACTCAGCAATTACCAACTTTGGTTATTTAAGACATATGTATGTAAATTTAGATCTTGTCAAAAAGGCATTTACTGAACATGATACATTATCAGAAGCTTTAATATCTATATTAGATCAAATTAATGGAGCAGCAATTAATTTTTGGGATTTTAGTATTAAAATTGATGAACCAACTCAAACTGCTAGAATAATTGATGCACATTTTGTAAATGCAGATCTCAAACAGAAACTAACAGATGCTAAATTAAAACCAGAATCTGACTTAAAGGATATTTTTATGTTTAGAGTATATGGCGGGACAGGATTTATTAAAAGTATTTCATTTGATTCTAAATTGTCACAAGATATAAAACTTACGTCATTATATACTGTTAATAAAGATGAACAAAGTAAAATAATATTTAATAATGACAATGATTCATTTTCATCACTTTGGAATAAAGGACAACAATATACAGATCACTTTTTAGACATTTTATTCTATGATGTACCAAAACCAGGAGAAGTAAAAGAAACTATAACTGCACATGAATCTGTATATGGGGGTGTTAATGCACATTTTTCTGATGCTCTTACATCTAAATGTTTGCCTAAACGAAAACAAATACCAACTATAGCAACCGCAACATTAGCCCCGTCAGAAAATTTTATTTGGTGGGGTGGTAATGAAACCGAATATATGAAATTAGAAATATACGGTTCTACTGGTAACAATGCTAAGAATACATATATTATTCCAGCAGATTTTGAAATGGATATAGAAGGAATAGGGGGTATAAAGATAGGAGATACATTTTTAGTAGATGCTTTACCTGACATGTATTTAGAAACATCTGTACTTAGAGTAACAGGAGTTGATCATACGATAACAAAAAATTTATGGACAACAAAAATAAAAGCAATGTTGGCAGTTGCAGATTTTAATAGAAAAGCATCTACTGTTAGAGGCAATATAGGTGGTGTACTTAAACCTGGAAAAGTTATTATACCCACTTCCCCAGATTTAACCGTATCTGATAAAAAAGTCTTAAAATGGATAAAAAACAACATGGGTCCAACACTAAGAAGATACGCAAGTGGATTATATACAGAGGATATATTAGCAGGAATAATGTGGACAGAAGCTCGTGGTCCAATCGGTACATTTGGGGTAGCACAAAAACAGACTGCTCAGCAAGTCTGTTCACAAATAAAAAATCCTGATGCCAGTAATATCGCATATAGTTTTTTTCAATTTAATTATAATGGGGTATCTAATGAGTATAAAAATTGGATAGATAGAGGTGGCTGGAAAAGACCTCATGAAGCAACAGAAAAGGCAGTACAATTATTATTAAGCAAAGAAAAGTATATAAGATCAAATGTTAGTTTAAGCAGTCAAGATTTATTAAAAGCTACCATATCATCTTATAATCAAGGAGAAGGGAACATCGTCAATCAATTAAAATCAGGACAAACCGTTGATACTTTAAATAATGCACAATATACGGTGAACGTATTAAAAGGTGCTAAGGATTATCAGGCAATGTAATTTATGTTAAACAAAATGTTAGAACCAGAATTAGAAAAAGAATTATATAAACAGATCTCTAGAATGGAGAAACTGAGGTTTGTTAAAGATATAGTGATTAAACCTACTGAGAAAGATTATAAGGATGGTATTATGGATAGATACTTCTTCAGACAGGTAAATAATCCTAAGGCAAGAATAGTGGAGGTTGATAAGAGACAGTGGAATTCATTTTCAAATGAACCTTTTTACAAAAAAGTTTCTCTACAGTGGAGAATAACTGGCAAACCAGAGATAATTGTCGATTCTAATTTAAGGTCTATAATTATAGCAGATAAAATATTATTTGGGATTAAAAAGAAACTCGAAAACAACTTGCTTCAATTTTATAAATTTTAGGACATTAATTCTATATTTATATTAAAAGTGTGGTTATTTGTGCTATTTATAATTGAAAACGAAGAGAAATTAGAAAAGTTTATATCTGAATTTCATCGCTCAGATTGTATATTGATTCCTATGCTCTGTGACCACCGAGATCATCCGGTATCCAATTATTTATTACTGTTATATATCTATATTTTAAATAATAAAAATACATATCTATTTCCAATTAATACTAATGATTGTTTAAATTTGTCTATAGAAACTTTACAAAAGATTTTAATTACAGTAAATAATAATTCTTCTATTAAGTATGTTTTTGACAAAAAACAACTCTATAGTATATTTGATTTAGATGATAAGTTTGTTGATTTGAAATTAATGGAGTATGTGAGTACCGGACAGTTAGAAATTAATTATGATGAATTAATACCTGTTTATCAATTTTTCTATCGTACTAAATCTAAATTTAAAAATATAAATAGGTTGATTCCTGTTGTGAAGCACATTGAATTATTAGATATGATGGTAGACAAAGCAATGTTTATTATTAATAAATATAAAGGTATTACATTTGAATTACCATTTAAATCTATGAATAATATTATGGTACCAGTTTTAGCTGAAATAGAAAAATCTAGGTTATATGTTAACGATGAATTTAGCAATAAGGCTATAATATCTAATAATTATTTATATTCCAATTATAATATGTTTACTCGTACGTCTCGTCCTTCTTGTACATATAAAGGTTACAATTTAGTTTCAATTCCAAAAGAAAGTAACGATAGGAAATCTATAGAAAGCAGGTTTGAAGATGAGGGTACATTGTTGTTATTTGATTATGATGCCTATCATTTATACTTAACAGCAGAGATAATAGGAGAAAAATTTCTTGAAAATCCTCATTTGGTTCTAGGTAGAATATATTTTGGAAAAAATGAATTAACAGAAGAAGAATATGAAGAGTCAAAATCTATAACTTGGAAGTTATTATACAGTGGTATACCAAAAGAATTTTTATTTATTCCAATGTTTAAAAAAATAAATGACTTTGTTAATGAACTATGGACCGCCTATAAAACTGATGGCTTTATATATACAAAACATTTTAAAAGAAAGTTAAAATTACAGTCCGATGGTTATGGAACACCTCAAAAATTATATAACTACTATATACAAGCACTTGAGACTGAGAACAACTGTTTAATATTAAATGAATTACTATCTTATTATAAAAATATTGATGCAAAATCTAAGATAGTATTATATATTTATGATTCTATATTACTTGATATGTTTTTAGGTGATGGAATTAATTTAATTAATGAAACGCGCCGCATATTGAGGTACCCAACAAAAATATATTTTGGAAAAAATTACAAAGAAATGTACAAAATTTGAAAATCTTCATATTTATATATAGATAAATAAATATGAGGATTTTTCATGAAACAGAATAAATTTAACCTTTCTGACATTATGGACGCAGCTCTCGTCAACGAGAAAGCAGTATCTAAGAGTCAACAAAACCTATTTGGAATTGCTCACGCGATACAAAAAGGTGAGATTCCAGCTTCAAATACTCCTGCTGGTAAAATAGCAAAAACGGTATCTAAGAAAGATGTAAAAGATTTTGCATCTACTGATACAAAAAATTTACCTACAAAAAAAAAAACAGAATCTGTTAATAGTAATAATCTATCACAGTTAGTATCATATAAGAATAAAAAATATTATGTGAGTAAGTTTGAATATGATAATTCTAAGTTAGATGGTATTACATTATTTAAGGATAAAAATTTAAAAATACCAACTAATATCTTAGTTAACAAAGAAACAATTAAACCTGTCGATGAATCTAAGATAAAAAAGTTAAAGGAGTTTAAAATGAAAAAATCAGAACTTAAACAACTTGTAAAAGAAGAATTAAAAACCATTGCCGAACAGCAAAGTGAACAATTGCCTCCAATGAGCATAGAAGAGAAAAAAGAATTTCTGGAAAACATTAAAAAATTCGATACTTATGGCAAACATATATATACTGAAGTCGACCTTGTAGAATTATCAGAACAATTGAGTAACTTATGTAAGATTGCAGAAAGAGTAACACTCGAAGAAACAGATGGCTGGTTTGATAAAATTACTGTGAACCGCAACATGAAAGAATTACATAGAATATCAGAAGAGTTTACAAAAACAGCAAAAGAAGCTAAATCAGTTCAAGAACGGATGAGGTCACTTTATGAGGACATGGGAACTACGCTTTCTAGATATTTTGAAGTAAAAAATAAAGAAGAGGTTCCTGAGGAACCTATTGTCTCAGAAGAAGAATCTGGACCAAGTAAATCTGAACGTCAACAAATATCTGGTCAACTTAAAAAACTAAAAGGTACTTTGAAGAATAAAAATGAACATTCTTTGGCCGTTGGTAACTGGAATGTAAACCTGAAGCGAGACCCTAAAACCGGACAGTGGGGTCGGTCATTTTCAAAAAAGTCGAATTAGGAGTAGAATATGCCACGTGGAGTTTATATAAGAACAGAAAAAATTAAACAAAAGATGTCAAAGGCAAAAAAAGGTGAAAATAATCCTATGTATGGAAAATCTCTATATTCTGTTTGGTTAACGCTGTATGGAAAAGAAGAAGCTGATATTAAACAAAACAAACTAATAGAAAAAAGAACAAAAACAATAGTGGACAGTGGTGTATTGAGAGGTAAAAATAATCCTTTGTTTGGAAAACACCATACTAAAGAGGCAAGAAAAAAATATCTATAGCAGTCAAAAATAGAATTATTTCAGACGAAACAAGAAAAAAATTATCTATTGCTGCAAAAGGTAAGATTTTCTCTGAGGAAGATAAACAGCGAATATATAAAACTAGAATAGGAAGACGCCAGTCTAAGGAACATAGAAAAAACTCAAGACTTTCAGCAATTAAAAGAATAGAAAAGAATAAATTAAATGGAGGACAGTTAGCTCCATTGTATAATTCTAAATCTATTTCTATTATAGAAGAATATGCTAAAATTAATGGGTATAACTTCCAACACGCAGAAAATGGCGGAGAATATTTTATAAAGGAATTAGGTTATTGGGTAGACGGTTATGATAAGGATAAGAATGTGGTAATTGAGTACTGTGAAGGACATCACAACCAACCTAAACGACATTTAAAAGATGAAAAGAGAAAACAAGAAATCATTAATTATTTAAATTGTGAATTTATAGAAATTAGAGAATCGGGGTTTCAATGAGTGGTATTACAGTTATAGTGAGAGACAAGTATGCGGATAAAAGTAAAAACCTGGATTTAGCATTAAAAAAATTTAAAAATAAAATTAAAGAATCTCAGATACTAATAGATTATATGGATCGACAGTATTTTATCAAACCTTCTGCGGTAAAAAGACGAAAAAAAATAATGGCAAAATTAAGACATAAGCATTTATTAATACACGAAAATTAGGAAAATAAATGGAAGATAAAAATGGAAATAATATCCCAATATCAAAATATATAATTGATACGGTTAATCTCAAATTTGAAAAAGTATATGCCAGATTTGAGTCTATTGATCATGCATTAGCACTGCGAGAAGAAAATTTACATGAAGATCTCATGCACCTAAACGAACTAAGAAGTGAAGTTATCACCGATAGGAATCTTTTAGTTAGAAAAACAGACTATGAAAATTTAAAGGAAAGAGTTAAAACAATTGAGGTACAACGTGATAATAAAACCAGAAATACTAATATTGCATTAGTTCTATCTTTTGTTGCAATAATACTTGGACTTATAGATAAATTTTTTAAATAAAAACAAAGGTAATTAAAATATAAAATTTTAAATAATTCGATATTCTTCTACAGAATTCCCATATATATATAATACGAATACACTATCGTTTTCCTCATATAGTGTGACCGAACATAACAAACCTATATAAGACTTCTAAATAAGTCTCAATCTCGATAAATAATTATTGGAGAAATAATAATGAGTGATATTTTAAAAAGTGCCATTGCAGAAGCAAAGGTATTAAAACAAATAGCAGTTCAAAATGCTAAAGATATGTTGTTAGAATCTTTTGATCAAAAAGTTGACGGAATACTTTCTGCTAAACTTCAAAAAGAAATGAACGGCGAAGATTCAGAAGATTCAGAAGTAACAGAAACAGAAGATCCTGGGAAACCAGATACATTTGATGCATTTGGTAAAAAAGATCAAGATGTTACACCAGTTTTGACAGAAGATGACGAAGAATTTCCGGAAGAAGACGAAGAAGACGAAGCAACTCCAGAAATTCCAACTGAAGGTGCAGAAGGTTCATTACCAGAAGATGTTATTCCAGACGAAGACGACGAGGAAGATTTAGAATTCGAAAGTATTCTAAAAGAACTTGACGACGAAGTTGAAGATGACAAAACTAATCTTAGTGATGTAAACCCAAAACTTCCAGTAGAAGATGAAGAAGATTTAATTGTACCTCCTACAGAAGACGAACCAGTTCCAACTGAGGGCGTGGAAGATGTAGTTCCTCCTGTACCTGATAAAGATGACGACGAAGATATTGATATATCTGAGTTGTTTGAAGATGATGAGCAAGTTCCTGAGGTACCTGATGAAGAAGATGAAGATGACGAAGAAGAACCAGTGCTACCAACAGAATCAATCAAAGAACTGAAAAACCTTCGTGTTGCAAATATGAAATTGAAAAAAGCAGTAAGACATAGAGAAAAAGTTATTGGTGGTTTGACAGAGCAAATGTCTCAAATTAATTTATTAAATCACAAGTTAGCTTTTACAACAAAATTGTTTAAACAGTTTAATCTATCTAATGAATCAAAGATGAAAATCGTTGAAACATTTGACAGAGCAAAGTCTACACGTGAGGTTAAATTGATTTATGCAACCTTACATGAATCTTTAAAAAGTCCTGTTAGAAAGAAAGTAACTATTCAATCTATAAAGGAAGGAAAAGGAGCTTCAAAAACAGTTATTGGTGGTGGTGAAACTAGCACAATTCTTTCTGAAGGTTCAGACCTGACAAAAAGATTTGCTAAATTAGCAAACACTGAAAAATATTTTGATAAATAACAATAATATAACGGAGAAAAATATATGGGTAAATTTAATTTAAATAGTCTATTAAGTGGAAAAAATCCAACAGACGTTCTGTTGTCAGAGACTAGAAAACTTGTGGATAAATGGACTCCAACTGGTTTGTTAAAAGGTTTGAAAAATGAAACTGAAATTCGTGGAATGTCAGTTCTATTAGAAAACCAAGCAAGACAGTTGATTCGTGAATCTTCAAGAATCAGTTCTGATGGTACGGAAGAATGGTCAGGAGTAGCACTTCCATTGGTAAGAAGAATTTTTGGCGAGATTGCTGCTAAGGAATTCGTTTCAGTTCAACCAATGAATCTGCCTTCAGGTCTAGTATTCTTCTTGGATTTTAGATATGGTTCAGGTACACAGCCTGGATTCAAGATTGAACATTCATTATTTGGTGGTGATACCGGTAGTGATGGTTTAGCTGGTTTGTTCGGTAGAACAAATGCAGTTAACGGCGGTCTTTACGGCGCTGGAAGATTTGGTTATACAATTAATGATGCATATTCAGGTTCACTGGCTGCAATTCCATTTATTTTAGCATCAGCTTCTTGGGCAGATGTTAACTATGAAGACGGACATATTAGTGCATCAGTACTTGCAGGTAGACTTCATAAATTTGTATTAACCCTTGGTCCTGATATTGATAAAGAAGGTGTAAGAGCTTTTAGACTTTATTCAGGTTCAGGTGGAGGAAATGACACAATATCCAGAATACACTGCAGTTGCTGCAAGTGGTTCAACTACAAGTTATAGAGTGTCATTTATTGTAACAGGTTCAGCATCTCAGTTCCAACTTGGTGCAACCGGATCATTAGCAGTTAGATATCACAAACAACCAATAGCATCTGATCGTGGTGACTTTGAAGACTTATCAGTTTCTGGTAGTCGTGCTTTATTAGACATACCTGAGATTGACATCGTATTAAAAAGTGAACCTATTGTTGCTAAAACACGTAAATTGAAAGCAGTTTGGACTCCAGAATTAACTCAAGATTTGAATGCATATCATTCAATTGACGCAGAAGCAGAATTGACTTCTATGTTGAGCGAATATGTTTCAATGGAAATTGATCTGGAAATCTTATCTATGTTGATTACAAATGCTGCAACAACTGAAGTTTGGAGTGCAAGAATTGGATTTGAATTCGATTCAACCAATGGTAACTTTGTACAAACAGCAGTTAATAACCAAGCATATACAAAACCAACTTGGTACCAAACATTAGGTGTTAAGATCCAAAAAGTAAGTAACAAGATTCATCAAAAAACACTTCGTGGCGGTGCTAACTTTATGGTAGTATCTCCTGATGTTGCAACTATTCTTGAATCTATTTCTGGATATACAGTTGACACAGATGGTGATAAACTGAGCTTTGCAATGGGTGTAACTAAATCTGGTTCATTTGCTAACAGATTTACTGTATATAAGAACCCTTATATGACAAGTAATGTTATATTGATGGGATTTAAAGGTGGAAGCTTCCTAGAATCAGGAGCAGTTTATTCACCATTTGTTCCGTTAATTATGACACCTGTTATCTATGACTACGACAATTTTACCCCAAGAAAGGGAGTTATGACTAGATATGCTAAAAAAATGATAAGACCGGAATTTTACGGAAGAGTCTTAGTAGCAGGTCTAGAATATGTATAATTTATTATAAAATAATAAGTTAAGAAAGCTAGTCGAAAGACTAGCTTTTTTTATGTTCAAAGTTAAACCAATCAAAATTTTATAACTATTAAAGTTTTAATAAAATTATAACAAAACTATATTATTAGAAATTCCAACCATATTTATGTATATAAATAATTAAAGGAGAATTTTATGGTAAAATGTAATATCTGTAGTAGAGAATTTCAAAATAATAAAGGAATATCCTATCATTTTAGAATAGCACATAATTTAGATTATATAAAATATTTAATTGAGAATAAGTTAATCAAAGTACCAAAATGTTTAAATTGCGGCAAAGATATTTTAACTAAAAGAGGTAGAGCTAAAATACTTAATAATCCATCAGAATTAAAATATTGCTCAAATAAATGTAAACTAACAGGTAAAGAATATAGAAAAAAAATGTCCGTACTTGGCAAAAAAAATGCCAAATATATCACTCATAGAACAATATCAGATTCAGAAAAAAGAAAAAAAGCAATTACTACAAAAAAATCATGGGAAGATGATGATGTTAGAGCTAGTAGAATTAAAAATATGAAATTATATAAAAATACAGAAGAACATAATTTAAATATTTCTAAAGCTCTAACTGGAATAAAAAGAACGGATGAATACAAGAATAACATGTCTAAGATAATATCTGATAAATATATTAACGGAGAATTTCTTTCTAATAAAATAAAGTATAATTCTACTAAAAATAATAAATTTATATACTGTATGTCTTCTTATGAATTTAAATTCTGTGTTTACTTGGATATGAATGACGACATTATTAATTGGAAATATCAACCATTCTATTTGGTTAGTGAAAAAAATAAAAGATATATTCCTGATTTTTACTATGAAGATAATAGTGGAAACAAATACTTAGTTGAAATAGACAGATATAAAGGATATAAAGAAAAATATGGTTATAAGTGGAAATTAGAATTAGCAGAAAAACATTGTAAGGAAAATAATATTATATTTTTATATTTAGATATAAATGATATTAATAACATGTGGATGAAAAAGTTTGTATTACTTGATATAAACGCGATAAGTTTGTCAAATCAAGAAAACAATGATTTTATATCAAAATATTTATCCGAGTTATTTACATTATCTAGATTAGGTATTACAATACCAACACCAGAATTAAATAGTGTAAATTTAGATGATTCTAAAGAACTGGACACTGTTTCGAATAGGAAATTTTCAACAAACAATAGTGAATTTTTACTATCATTTTATCCCAATTATTGGAATTGCAAGTGGAGATATTCTAGATTTTCTCCAACTCAATCTATAAATTATAAAACTACATTTGAAACTATATTAGGTAATTTAATTAAGAGAAATAAAAATATTAATGCTAAAGAAATCATAAAACAGATTAGAGGAGAGAGATATTCTATTTCATTTTTTCCTGATTGTTGGGCATCTTGGATATATTCGAAATTTTTGCCTAATTCGGGCCAGTTAAATATTTTAGACATCTGTGGTGGCTTCGGAGGAAGATTATTGGGATTTAAACATTTTATTGAATCTTATAAAATCACAGATTATAATTATACCTATATAGATATAAATAAAGAAACATGTAAAAATAGTGAAAATTTAGTTAAATATATAGATTTAAATAATATTAAAATTATAAATAATAGGTTTGAAGTAACAGATGAAATATTTAATAAAAACTATGATTTGATATTCACATCTATCCCTTACTATGATCTGGAGATATACAATGACATCAATTTAAAAGAAATATATAAAACAGAAGAAATGTTTATCGTCAACTTTATTAATAAAGTATTTGATATAAAGAGTAAACATATCATTTTAAATGTATCTAGTAAATATAGTAAGTTGTTAGAAAATAAATTCATCAATACCAAAGGATATAGGTTAGATAATTTATTGAAAATAGAATTATCAAAACACCCGTTTCAAAAGAAAAACAACGTAGAATTGTTCTATGTTTATAAACCAAAATAATTTATAATAAAAATAATATAAACAAATTAAAATGTTATATTTGAAATTCTGTTTATGTTTATTATCATAATACGTAAGCTAGGATTAAAATAAAAATGGACACAAATAAAATAATTATATCAAAAGAAGAATCCTTGGTATGTAAAGTATGTAATACTAAGTGTTATTCTCATATAAATTTACTATTTCATATAAAATCAAATCATAACATAGAAAATTTTGAAAAATATATAATTGTGTGTTATTTTAACAATGTATACCCTAAATGTAAATGTGGGTGTGGAATAAAGTTAAAATTTAAATCATTAATATGTGGTCCATGGTTTAGAGATTATACCAAAAATCACTTTCCAAGAAAACCTCACTCACTCGAATCCAAGAAAAAAATTGCAGAAACATACAAAAGGAATTGTACTGAAAAGTATGGAGTTAATAATATATTCCAAGTAAAGTTGACTAAAGATAAAATTAGAGATATTAAATTTAAAAGATATGGTAATCCAAATTACAACAATTCAGAAAAAAATAAACAGACCCAGCACATCAATTATGATAGAATATAGGACTGTGGTAACTTAAAATATGAATTAAAGGAATAATATGCATAGGTGTAAAATGTGTGAAACTCAAATATCAGATAAAAGAACATATTGTTCTAACACATGTAAGTTTTCTGATAAAGATTATAGTTTAAAACGGGGTAATAAAGATAATTTAAATGATAATTCATTAGAAATTAAATGTTTATTCTGTGAATATAAATCACGTGACATAAATAATTATTCTGGTACATTAACAAGACATTTAAAAGAAAAACATAAGTGGGATTTTGATGCGAAATATTTTGAAATAATTAAATCTATAAAAAAAGAAACATTAAAATGTCCTCACTGTGATTGGACAACAATAGATATTGAAAATAAATCAGGTATGTTTACCAATCATTTAAAAAATAAGCACCATTTGGAACCAAAAGATATTATAGAAAAATATCCAGAAATGAAATCTTTGTGGCAACAATATTTTAAAAAAATTGAATATAATAAATTTTTAAGTGAATCAGATAAAAATAGTATTAAATGTGAAATATGTGGAAACTTTTTGAAAAAATTAACGAATTCACATCTTGAGAAACATAATATATCTCCGAGCAAATATAAATCACAGTATAGTATAGTATCAACATCTTCTAAATTAACCTGTGAAAAACAATCATTTCAAACTAAAAAATCAAATGCTAGACTGGTTGAATATTATAAAAATAATAATATAAAAATGCCATGGCACACCAACGAGGCAAATATCAAAAAATTAAAAATTGTATTTGATAAATATTTAGACAGTATAAGTAATAATTTTGTTATAAATATAACATTTGAGCAGTTTAAAAATCACGAAGAAATTAAATTTAGATGTAAAAAATGTAACTATGAGTTTGAAACAATTAATAGATACCCAAGATGCTATAGTTGTGAACTGAGATTTAATAGTAAAGAACAAATTGAAATTAGAGACTTCATAAAATCATTAAATTTAAATGTTGAAGAAAATAGTAGAAAATTATTGGGAAATGGAATGGAAATAGATTTATTTATTCCAGAAAAAAACGTAGGCATTGAATATAATGGTTTATATTGGCATAGTGAATTAAATGGAAAAAATAGAAATTATCACTTAGAAAAAACACTATTCGCTAATAAAAATAATATAAAACTAATCCAAATATTTTCTGATGAGTGGCTATACAAAAAGGATATTGTTAAAAATAGGTTAAAATATATTTTAGGCATATATGATAAAATAATCTATGCAAGAAAGTGCATAATAAAGGAAATAGACATTAAATCAAAAAATGAATTTTTACATAATATTCATATTCAGGGAAAAGATTCATCTAAGATTAAGCTTGGAGCCTTTCATAAAAATGAATTAGTTGCAGTTATGACATTTGGATCTAAAAGAATTGCACTGGGTTCTAAATCAAAGATAGACGAATATGAGCTCATGAGATTTGCAACCAAATACAAGGTTATTGGTATCGCTGGTAAATTACTACAATATTTTATTAATAATTATCATCCTAAAAAAATAATAACATATGCAGACAGACGTTGGTCTACTGGTAACTTATATGAGAAGATTGGATTTTTGAAAACTGGAGAATCTAAACCTAATTATTGGTATGTAAAACGTGATTATGATATTAGAGAATATAGATTTGGTTATAGAAAATCTATTCTTTTAAAAGAAGGATATAGTTCAGATTTATCTGAGTGGCAGATTATGCAAATTAAAGGCTATGACAGAGTATGGGATTGTGGTAATTTAAAATATGAATTAATATTCGAAAATATTAATCTTTAATATTTTGAAATACTCCTATATTTATACTAAATAGACATATTAAGGGAACAATAATAAAACATATTAAATTAAAAGAAATGATTGTTATAAATGAAGCCAATAGTTATAAAGATTATACTTTATCTAACTGGAGACATCTATTAGAAAAAAATTGGAATTATCTTAAACAAGATAATGGAACAGCTAATATAGAAAATATTATAGAACATCTATTAAAAATTGTAATTTCCAATATTTCCTAATAAAAATAATAACGGAGACACACTAAGTGGACGAAAAACAATTTAACAATATAGACACAATTGTATCTACAGTAGTAGATTTATTAAATTCTATAGATGACCCAATAGAAAAACGATTACTATGTGAAAAGTTAATTTTTGAAATAATGAATTGGGGACTTGATAACATCTATGAACAGTTGGGAATCTTAGAAAAAATTAAATCTGATTTTATTCATAGTTATTATACTGTTGAGGAAGATGACGCATCTGAATCCTCTGATGAAGAACTATAAAGACTATGTATATTAAACATACTACGAAAAAATTGAAAAAACAATGTCCCAATCCTGATAATAACTCACGTTGTAAAACAGAAATATTAACCTGTAAATCCAATTTATGTGCAAGTTGTGCTCAATTTGGAAAACCACACTCTGATGAACATAAAAGAAAAATATCTATGGCAGGATTAGGTAAAAAATTATCAGAAGAACATAAGAGAAACATATCTAAGGCGCAAAAAGGTAAAAAGAAAAAACCATTTTCAGAAGAAATTAAAAGAAACATTAGATTAGCAGCTATTAAAGTAATAGAGAGAAATAAATTAAATGGAAATCAGCTATACCCTGCTTATAATCCAAGATCTATTCCTATTATTGAAGAATATGGTAGAACTCACGGTTACTCATTTCAACACGCAGAAAACGATGGAGAATTTTATATTAAAGACTTGGGTTATTGGGTAGATGGATATGATAAGATTAATAATGTTGTTGTAGAATATTATGAAAAAGCTCACAAGAAACGAGTTGACAGAGACGAAAGAAGAAAACAAGAAATTATTAATCATTTACAATGTGAATTTATAGAAATTAAAGAATAAGATGCTTTACTAAATAATAAAGTTTTTATTAAATAAAACTTCCAACCTCTTAGGCTGCTACGAAAGTAGCCTTTTTTATATTCTGAGTAATATTTTAATTTTACCAATATTTATATTAAATTAAGGGAATCACAGTGATTCTATTAAAAGAAATATTGAAAAATACTAAATATATAGTTTATTGTGACCTGGATTCTGTATTGGCTGATTTTGATAATATGTTTGTTAGCATAGCAGGTGTCAATATTAAGGATGGTTGGTCATTTAAAAAGAAATATGGAGAAGAAAAATTTTGGAATATAATTAGTAACTATGGTATAAAATTTTGGACAGATATGCCATGGATGTCAGATGGCAGGCAGCTCTGGAAATATATAATTAGTACTTTTTCTAAAATTAATATATTAAGTTCTGTTCCTGAAGACGACACAGCTCATAGTAGACAAGGTAAAATTGTTTGGTGCAAAAGGAATTTAGGAAATGTAAATGTTATTTTAGAAAAAAATAAATATAGATATGTATCTAAAAATAGTATATTAATAGATGACCTAGAAAAAAATATAAATCCTTGGGTATCATCTGGCGGAATAGGTATTTTACATAAATCTACTGGAAATACTATTTCTAAACTTGAAAAATAATATGATAAAACTAGCTAGTTTAGTAAAAGAAGGTGGTAAACTATTTGGGAGTAGGGCATCTCGTGTTTCTACAGAAGAAATGAATTATGTTTACAATGAATTAAGAAAAAAAGTTGGTAATCAATTCAAAAAATTTGATTTAAGTAGAGTACTTTCTGCTGAGGGGATCATGGAGATATTGATATAATAGTTCTGGTACCCAATAAAGATCTAAAAACAATAATTATGTCATTGGGATCTTATATTCTAGATTATTCAAAAAACGGAGAAGTATATTCATTTTTATATAAATGTGAGAGTATAAATAAAGCTGTTCATGTAGATTTCATTAAAACATCAGAAGATAATTTTAATAGTAGAAAACAATATTATTCATATAATGATTTTTCTGGCATTGTTGGTATATTTTCTAAAAAATTACATTTTAAATATGGTTCAGATGGATTTTTCAAGAGATTTAAAGATAAGAGAGGAAATTGGCATGATATTCCAATATCAAACAATTTAATGGATGGGCTTAAAATATTAGGATTGAACCCAAAATAACTAAAAAAGAGGCAAAAATGTTTGTTACTACTATTTATAATAAAATAATATATGTCAACATTTGTGAGGTGGGATGAATTTTGTCGTTTATGGGACGATTGTTTAAAAAACAATAACAGAGATTACCAGAGGTGGGGCAAAACTACCAGAAGAAACTTTAGAAGCATATAAGGCTTTAGATAAAAAGAAAAAGGTTATTAAAGTTATAGTATGGTTTAGGGGTGAAAAATTTGAAGAAGAAAAAGAAGTGAAAGACTATAATATTACTGTGCATGATATGGAATTATTGACAGAACAATATAATAAATAAAATAAACTTAACAAGTAGTCAAATTAAAAATATAGATGGAATATCATAATGTCAAAATTATCTGAATATTTATATTATAAATTTAATATTAATGAAATTTTAAGATCTAAGATGCCTCAGATTAAAGGTAATAATATACTAGATGCTATAAAAATTTTAGATAAATATGGTATACCTTATAAATATGTGGCAATCAATATTGATAATTTGAAACCTGTTCAGCAAAATATAATACCAGATAAAATAAATAATATTTGTAAAGATATAGAATCCGGTAAAAAAATGAATCCTATTTTTATTTCTATGGACAATAATATTATTGATGGTCACCATAGGTGGTTAGCATTTAAAAAATTAAATAAACAAACTATAAATACAATTAAACTAGGTTTAGATAAAGAAGATGCTTTAAGATTATTCAATAAAATACAACAAGTTGTAACTGAAAACCAAAGATATTGTCCTAACTGTAACAAATTATTAACATATGTTGGTAAGCGGTCAAAAGCCCGAGCGGATAAAAATAATGCAATGTGTTTAAAATGTTCCCAAGTAGGAAAACACACAGGAAAGAATAATTCCATGTACGGAAAATATGGTGTTGATAATCCTTTATATGGAAGAGAAAGAAATGATATTAAAGGTGATAAAAATTTATTTCATAAAAATGAGATTAAGAAAAAAATAAAAGAAACAAATTATTTAAGAGGATATTGGAATAGATCAGAAAATAAATCAGCATTTAGAAATTATTTGGAAAAAGTCAGAACAATAACAACAGAAAACTATAGTAAATATTTTTATGATATATCAAATGCTAAAAAAAGAAGTGATGAATATCATTTAGATCACAAATATTCTATTCACAGTGGATTTAAAAATAATATTTCACCTGAGATTATAGCTCATTACAAAAATCTAGAAATATTACATCATCGTTTAAATGAAAGTAAAGGCAATAAAAATAGTATTACATTAGAACAGTTAATGTTAGATATTAAAAATTCTAAAAACCCACTAAATGAAAATAAAATTAAAAATATAGTTGTTGTGATGAGTGGTCGTTTTCAACCATTCCATTCCGGACATTATTTCTCATATCAAGATTTAATAAATAAATTTGGAAAAAATGTTTATATAACAACTTCTAATGTAACAGATGATGAAAAATCTCCATTTAATTTTAATGATAAAAAAGAAATTATAACTAAAATGTTTGGTATACCATCGAACAAAGTAATTAGAGTTAAGAATCCTTATAAACCTGAGGAAATATTAGATAAATTCAATAGTAAAGATACTGCACTTGTGGCTGCAGTGGGAGAAAAAGATAGAAATAGATTAAGTGGAAAATATTATGTTCCTTATACATCTAAAGAAAATTTAGAGGGATATTTAGATAAAGGATATGTTTATATAGTACCTCAGTTAAAACTTAAAATTGGTGGTACTACTATAAGTGGTAGTTCAATAAGAAATAATTTTAGTAAAGAATTATTTAAACAAATATATCCTAAATTTGATTCTAGTATATATCAGTTAATGAAAAAGAAAATTACAGAAAGTTTATTATTGGAAGGTGGTTCCTATGGGCATATCGATAACATATTTGAAGATATGGGTTTAACATTTGGTGATCTAAAAAATATAATAAATTTAGCACTTGAAGGTAAATTAGAAATGGTTCAGGAAAAAACTGATGGGATGAACGCTATGTTTTCTTGGATAGATGGTAAATTAAAGGTAGCAAGAAACGCTTCTCATTTAAAAAACTTCGGTAGAAATGCACTAGACATAAGTGGACTCCAAAATATGTTTTCAGGTAGAGGTGACATACAAATAGCATTCACAGAAGCTATGAGAGATTTAAATTCAGCAATATCTAAATTATCTGATAAGCAAAAAAATAAAATATTTGCAAATGGTAAAAAATTTATGAGTGTAGAAATAATATATCCTCAGACAACTAATGTTGTACCATATAATTATTCTATGTTAATATTTCATGGTACCAGAGAATATGACGAAAATGGTAACATTTTAGGTGAAGATAAAAGTGAAGCAACATTATTAACTAATATGATTAGACAGGTGAATGAAGATGTACAGAATACATTTAAGATAAGGGCTCCTAATAATTTATCATTACCGAAAGTTAAAAATTTTACATCTCAAAAATCTCATTTTTTGAGTAAATTAGGTACATTACAAAAGAAATTTAACCTAAAAGATTCTGATTCAATAACTCAATATCACCAGGTATGGTGGGAGAATTTTATCAATCAACAAGCTAAAAAACTTAAATATACAATACCTAATGATTTATTTATGGATTTAGTAAAAAGATGGGCATACAATGATACGTCCAAAAAGATTGTAGATATTAAAAAAAGAATAGATGATGATTCATTTAAATCTTGGGTAGATAATTTTGATAAAAATTCTAAATCTCAACAAGCAAAAGATAATATGAGACCCTTTGAATTATTGTTTTTAGAATTAGGTGCTCAGGTATTAAAAAATATAAATTCATTTTTAGCTGTTAATCCTGAACAATCACTACAACAAATGAAAACAAATATAGATAAAACAATAAAGGATATAGAAAGTTCAGGAGATGTCAATGCAATAAATAAAATGAAAACTGAATTAAATAGATTAAATGCGATGGGTGGACTAGATGCAGTTGTTCCGTCGGAAGGAATAACCTTCATGTATGGTCCAGATAATAATAAAAAACTTTACAAAATTACTGGTGCATTTTCCCCGATAAACCAGTTGTTAGGAATTTTAAAATATAAAAGGTAAAACAAATAAGAACAAGGGCACAAGAAAGCCTAAGTAAATTTCTTAAAAACTTAAAAAATAAATAGAATGGAAACTATAGAAATTACTATTAGATGAGGAAAAACATGCCAAGTGGAGTTTATATAAGAACTGAAGAAATTAAAAGAAAAATATCTGAGTCACAGACAGGTAAAATTTTATCAGAAGAAACTAAAAGAAAAATATCTGAGGCAATTAAAGGTAAAAAGAAAAAACCATTTTCAGAAGAAACAAAACAAAAAATAAGACTATCAGCAATTAAAAGAATTGAAAAATGTAAATTTAATGGAACCAGAATGGTACCATCATACAATCCAAAATCAATTCCTATCATAGAAGAATTTGGTAAAGCAAATGGTTACAACTTCCAACACGCAGAAAATGGTGGAGAATTTTATATTAAAACTTTGGGATATTGAGTAGATGGGTATGATAAGACTCAAAATGTTGTCATCGAGTACTATGAAAAAGCCCACAGAAATAGTGTCGATAGAGATGAAAGAAGAAAATAGGAAATTATAAATCATCTTAATTGTAAATTTATAGAAATTAGGGAATATTCATAATATGAGTATAGCGGAATTGTCACGTATAAGTCGCGCTCAAGATATCGCAATGAGTGTTCATGCAAACCAATTTAGAAAAGTGTCTAAAAAACCATATTTTTTGCATCCTTTTTGTGTATATCAAGCAGCTAAGGAACATGGATACTCAGATGAGGTACAAATAATTTCCATCTTACATGATGTACTTGAAAATACAACTAATAAAAAGTATGTAGAAGAAAAAATTAAGTCTACATTTGGAGGTACTATATTAGAATTCGTAAAATTACTTTCTCATAATCCAGGTGATAATTATAACAAATATTTATTGTTTTTAGCTAAAAAAAGTAAAACAGCATTAACAGTAAAACTTTTGGATATAGAGCAAAATCTCAAAGATAATCCATCAGAAAAACAAATGAATAAATATATAAATGGAATAAAATATCTTTTAAAGAATAATATTGAAATAGACAAACGATTTTTAGATGAATTTAGGAAATATTTGTAATGTCAACATATACAAATTCTCATAAGAAATACTATAAAGAAAATAGAAAAAGGATACGAGAGCAACAAAAGAAATATAGTAAAAAGAATAAAATTAAATGTAGAGAAAATACTAAAAGGTGGATAACTAAAATGGATATAGAATGAAAGAATGGTATCTGAGAACTTTATATAATTTATCTATAGAAGAATATAATATGTTTAAAAATCAACGTGGATGTTGTGCTATATGTGAACACATCAGAGTCAATTAAAAAGAACTCTATGTGTTGATCATGATCACGAAACTGAAAATAAGAGGATTACTGTGTAGTACTTGCAATAGAGCAATAGGTATGCTGAAGGATAGTGTTAAGATATTGCAAACAGCTATAGATTATTTAAAGTTGTAATATATATAAATAATGGTATTAATATTGATTCTGATGTTGCTTGATTAATTAAAATAGGTTTCAATAAAATAAAACGAGGTAAAATATGGCAAATGTTTTTCAGACACTAAAAAAATTATTTTCTTCTGATGTAGTAGTTAGACGTATTGGCAAGGGAAAATTCCGGGTTATTGATGCATATAATACCCAGGCTATGGGTATGTTAGCAACTAATTATTTAACAGGAAAATACTCTTCTTTATATTTAAATAATTTTAATTACGGATACAGTTCAACTTTAACATCACAATCTCAGAGGTTTATGTTGTTTAGAGAATATGAAATAATGGATCAAGATCCAATAATTTCATCGGTTTTAGACATATATTCTGAGGAATCCACTATAAAGAATTACTATGGCGATATAGTTACTGTAAAATCAGATGATAAAGAAATTAAAGGTATATTAGATAATTTATTTTACGATATATTAAATATAGATTTTAATTTAGTTCACTGGGTAAGAAATTTAGTTAAATATGGAGATATGTTTTTAAAACTAGATCTAGCCGAAAAAATAGGTATTGTAGGTGTAATTCCTATATCATCATATTTTATTCAAAGGTTAGAAGGAATAGATATGCAGCATCCTTATGAAGTTAGTTTTAAAATTGATGGTCCTTTCTTAAATGGAACGTATGATAATTATGAAATTTCTCACTTTAGAATGTTAACAGATTCTAATTTCCTACCTTATGGTAAGAGTATGATTGAAGGAGCAAGAAGAATTTGGAAACAATTGACATTGATGGAAGATGCAATGTTAATCCACAGAATAATTAGAGCTCCTCAAAAACGAATATTCAAAATAGATGTTGGTAACTTGTCTCCAGAAGAAACAGATTTATATATTAGAAAAATAGCAGATCAGATCAAGAAGGTACCATATATGGATGAAAATGGTAATTATAATCTAAAATATAATATACAAAATATCACTGAGGACTTCTTTATACCTACAAGAGGACCAGAAGCTAATACTGTAGTAGATACTTTACAAGGATTAGAATATAATGCAATCGAAGATGTCGAGTATCTAAAGTGTTTACGAGGAGATATAAAAATAAAATTATTAAATGGTGAAGATAAGTCTATAAAGGAGATTTCGGAAACATTTGAACCTAATAAATATGAAACATGGTCAATTAATCCTAATACATTAAAATTGGAACCAGTTAAAATAATAGGTGCTAAAAAAACTATTAAAGATGCAAAGTTAATAAGAATTGTATTAGATAATAATGAATATATAGATTGTACTTACAATCATAAATTTATGTTAAGAGATGGCACGTTTATGGAAGCTGATAAACTATCAGTAGGCGCTTCAGTAATGCCATTGTATACAAAAATAACAGATGAACATAATTATTTAAAGGGATATGAATTAATTTATAATCCAGGAGAAAATAAATGGAGATATTCACATAGAATAGTTGGTGAATACAAATATCCAGATTTAAATAACCACAGTGGAATATTACATCATGTTGATTTTAATAAATTAAACAACACATCAAGTTTTACAGGAGACAAACACAATTTTACTGAAAATTTAAATATGAGAGTAACCAATCAATACTCAAACCATGTAAACTATTTAAACCATAAAATTAAAGATATAATTTATTTAACTGAAACTGATGATACTTATGATATTGAAGTTTCTGCTAATTCAAATTTTGCACTATCATCTGGCATTTTTGTTCATAATAGTAAAATGCTAGCAGCACTTAAAGTTCCAAAGGCCTTCATTGGTTTTGAAGAAGCGATAGGATGTGTTGTACCAGATACTCAAATACCACTGTTAAGTGGAAATACTAAAAGTGTAAAAGAATTAATAATTGATTATGAATTAGGGATAACCAACTATGTGTATTCAATAGATGAAAATACAAATAAAATTGTTCCTGGAAAAATAGAATGGGCAGGATACACACGAAAACATGCAGAATTAGTTAGAGTTCATTTAGATAATAATAATCATATTGATTGTACACCAGATCACAAATTTATGCTAAGAAATAATATCTGGGTAGAAGCTAAAGATTTAAAAGAAAATGATTCTTTAATGCCATTATATAGAAAACACAATGGTTTGGGCTATGAAACTGTGTATGATATTAATAGTTGCAAATATATTCCAACTCATAAAATGGTGGTCGAGGGAATTAATAAATATATAAAGGGGAATGTTACCCACCACGTAGACTTTAATAAAACAAACAACTATCCTGACAATTTAGATTGTACGATGAATTTTCGGCAACATAGAAAATACCATCAGGATAACATTAAAAAAACGTTAAATTCTAAAGAAAATATTGAGCGCCGTGTAAATGACCCTAATTGGTTAAACTCAGTTAAAATCGCTGGACGCAAAGGTGGTCTAAAATCAAAGGATAAGCTTGTTAAATGGATAAAACAAAATGGTCCATGGAATAAAGGGATGTCAAGGTGTAAAAAGAAGCAGGCTATATGCAGTAATTGTGGATTATTGATAGAAGTGTTGGAAGGTAAAAAAAATAAAAACTATGTATGTAGTGAAACTTGTAGAAAGGAATTTTTCAGAGGAAAAAATTTATATAACTATATTACCTTAGATTTTGATTATTTAATTGAATGTGCAAAACAGTCTACATCATTTAAAGATTTATGTAATAGATCAAGTACAGGTAGACATATAATATTTAGAGAAATCCAACAATTAGGATTAAGCAAATTAGATTTTATAAATTGCTATATGCCTCTAGCAAAAGAAAATAGAGGATTTTTAAATAATTATATGTCAGAATTAGAATTTATTCCTAAATATGGTTTTGATGAATTAATGCAGGTTGCAAATAATAGTAATTCTATATCAGATGCATGTAAAAAATTAAAAATAACATTGACATATTTTAATAAGATGGTGGAATATCATGGTTATGATAAAATAGATTTTGTTTTAGAAAATATGCCTAAAATGAAGAACAATAAAATGGCATGGTCTCAATTTGAGAAAACAATAAACAAAAAACTTAATCATAAAGTTAAATATATTGAAAAATTAAATATTACAGAGGATGTATGCGATATTACCATTTTTAAATATAATAATTTTGCAACAGATGCGGGAGTTATTATTCATAATTCCAAGGCCACACTGTCCCAGGAAGATATTCGGTTCGCTCGTACAATTGAAAGAATTCAAAAAATTGTTGCAGCAGAATTAAATAATTTAGCATTGGTTCATTTATATGTTCAGGGATATAGAGAAGAAGATTTAGCTAATTTCGAATTAACACTTTCAAGTCCATCTACAATCTATGAACAAGAGAAAATAGAACTGTGGAAGAGTAGACTTGATGTAGCCCAAAGTGCTAAGCAAAACGCGGTATTAGGTAATGAATTCTTATATAAAGAAATATTCGATTTAACAACTGATAGAATAGAAAAAATAAATAAATCATTAGTAGAAGATTCTAAATTTGAATATAGATTGAATCAGATTAAAGAACAAGGTAATGATCCTGCCGCATCAGGCCAACATGCAGATGAATCTGGAACAGTTAGACAAGTAAATGAACCAGATCAAATTGATGTTGAAGGAAACCAAGCAGCTAATTCTGGAGATGGAGCACAGTCGCAGGGAGCTGGCAGACCCAAAGAATCTAAATCTAACTACAAAACAGATGAACATCCGATGGGCAGAGACCCGTTAGGTCAAAAAGATATGAAACAAAGCATGAAGGTACCTAAACCTAGCAAGTTAAGTTTTAAAGGGGGCAGTCCCCTAAGTGTTGAAACTAAAAAAGATTTGAAGCAGTCTTTGTTTTCAACTAAAATACTCAAAAAAATACTTAAAGAAAATGGAGGCGAAGATATAATGACTGGTAGTATGGAGGAGATATTAAATTAAATTCATAAAGTCTATATTTAATAATAATACTGGGAATTAATATATGCCAAGAGGGATTTATATAAGAACGAAAGAAGCTAAAAAAATATATCGAAAGCTCAGATAGGTATAAGTAGAGGTCCACTTTCTGAGGAACATAAACAAAAAATAGCTGAAGGAAATACTGGAAATAAAAGAACCGAAGAAGCAAAGAAACGTATGTCTGAGGCGCAAAAAGGTAAAATCGTATCAGAAGAAACTAAAATGAAGATGTCTAAGGCACATAGAGGTGTATCTTTATCGGAAAAACAAAGAAAAAGTATATCTGTAGCACTGAGGGGAAAAAGTAAGAAACCATTTTCAGAAGAAGCCAGGCATAATATGTCTGAGGCACATAAAGGTAAAGTTTTATCAGACGAAACTAAACAAAGAATGTCAATATCACAGACCGGTCACCCAGGATATATGAAAGATAAAAAACACTCAGAAGAAACTAAACAAAAAATGTCAGGTGCACATAAAGGAAAAGTTTTATCAGAAGAAACAAAACGACGTATGAGAATATCAGCAATCGAACATATACAGAATAATAAATTACGGGAGGTTCAAATAACTCCATCATATAATCCAAGGTCTATTCCTATTATAGAAGAATATGGTAAAGTGAATGGGTATAATTTCCAGCATGCTATGAACGGAGGAGAATTTCGTATACCAGAACTGGGTTATTGGGTAGATGGATATGATAATACTAAGAACGTGGTAATAGAGTATTATGAAAAAAGACATAGAAGATCTGTTGATAGAGATTTAACACGTATGCGGGAAATAATGAATTTTTTAAATTGCAAGTTTATTATATATGACGAATTAACAGGAAAATTTAATGAACAGTAACACAAAAATTAAAGTACATCACAACAAAATTCGTAATACTGGGGTTTTATTTGAATCACTTGCACGACAGGTAACAGTTGATGTTTTGAACGACAAGTCATCGTCAACTGCTTCTGGAATTATAAAACAATTCTTTAATAAAAAAACTGAACTTAGAAAAGAATTGAATTTATATCATGCACTAGTTAAAAATAAATTTACAAATGAAGTGAAAGCCTCAAATTTTGTGGATATTATTATAGAAGAAAGAAAAAAAATTACAAGTAAGATATTAGCTAAAGAAAAATATGAAATAATTAAGAAACTTAAAGAATCATTTTCTATAGACCAGCTTTTCTCTTCTAGGGTTGATCACTATCCAGTATATGCTTCTATTTATAAAGTGTTTCAGTATAACAATGTATTAAATGAAGTATCTAATCCTGAGGATTTGGTTAATGCAAAATTTAAAATCATAGAACATTTGACTAAACCCGAGGTAACAAAGGCTAAAAAACAAGATACTGAAACAATATTGTCTAAAGAAACGATGCCTATAAGATTGTTAACACAGGAAATTATAATTAATGGGTTTAATGCAAAATTTAGTAATAAACTATCAGTAAAACAAAAAGGTCTTATCAGAGATTATATTAATAGTATTTCAAATACAAATTCATTGTCAGAGTCACTTAGTAAGAAAATACCATTAATTATAGAAGATTTAAAATCTTTAATAGATATAATACCCGATGATGCCATACGAATAAAATTAGATGAGGTTAAGAACCAAATATCTAAGATTACGAATTATAAAAATATTTCGGATAGTAAAATATTGGGTATTCTCCGGATATATGATCTCATTGATGACATAAAAGAACATATAAGAAAAAATAGATGTGCTCAAACTTTAACGGAGAACAAATAATGCCCCGTGGAGTTTATATAAGAAAACCATTTTCAGAACAACATAAAAGAAACATGTCTGAGTCACAGAAGGGTAAAACACCTTCAGAAGAAACTAAACAAAGACTGGCAAAGTCACAGATAGGTCATATAGGATATATGAAAGGTAAAAAGTTTTCTGAAGAAACTAAACAAAAAATGTCTATTGCACAAAAAGGTAAAATCGTGTCAGAAGAAACAAAAAGAAAACTATCTGAGGCAAAGAAAGGTAAAAAGGGAAAACCGCTTTCAGAAGAACATAAGAAAAAAATATCTAATACATGCAAAGGTAAACAACATACTGTAGAAACTAGACAAAAAATATCAAAGGAAAACAAAGGGAAACACCTTTCAGAAGAAACCAAAAGAAAAATATCTGAGAGACAAAAAGGTAAACACTTTTCAGAAGAAACAAAACAGAAAATGTCTGAGGCGAAGAAGGGTAAAAAGAGAAAACCATTTTCAGAAGAAACTAAAAGAAAAATTAGATTATCAGCTATTAAAAGAATAGAAAAAAATAGATTGAACGGTAACCAATTGTGTCCTTCACATAATCCGAAATCAATTCCTATCATAGAAGAATATGGTAAAGCTAACTGTTACTCATTTCAACACGCAGAAAATGGTGGAGAATATTTTATAGAAGACTTAGGATATTGGGTAGATGGTTATGATAAGATTCGAAACGTAGTTATAGAATATTATGAAAGAGCTCATAAAAATAAAGTTGATAGAGATGAGAGAAGAAAACAAGAAATAATGAATCATTTAAATTGTGAATTTATAGAGATTAAAGAATAGGAAATAACATGATGACAAATAATACAATACTTCGACAATTTATTAGAAAAGAATTGGAAGAATTTATTTCTAAAAGAAAATTAACCTATGATGAACCATCTCTATATATGTCAGATGATACTTTAGAAGAAGATACAAACGATTTACAAAGTTTAGAACAAGATTTTAAAAAATTGACAGGTGAACCCCTAACAGATAAGGTGTTTATCATTAATCATAGATTTGATAAATATTTAAAAGTAATACAGCACTTAAATAAAAAATATGGGAAGATAGGAAAAGCTCCTTTATATATACAAGGAAATTATGTAATTTTAAAAAAGGATTTTTTTAATTTAGAAGAAATTTCTACGACAAGTGGGGTTGCTGAATATGAAACTCCATTCGCATTTTCAAAACCGGGTTCAGATCCAAAGAAAAAACGAGCAGTGAAAGCAAATCCAGACTGGAAGGTAACAAATAATATTGATGAATCGGTTGAAGTTGAGTGTGGTGAAGAACCATCTCCAAAAAGAAAAATAGCAGATGCTGTTAAATCAATGAGAAATCAATTAACAGAGGTAGAAAAATTGGTTGATAATGCACATATGTTTAAGGAAGAAACTGGAACTAAAAGTTCTGAATTTTACAAGAGAACGCATCAACACCTTAGAAAAATTGGTGAGCAATTGACGCGTGTCATGAATAAATTGCAAACTATTAAATAATTAATATAAAATAAATGAGAATATTTACAAAAGAACATAAGAAAAAAATATCTAAATCTCTTAAAGGTAAGAAAAAATCTGCAGAAACTAGGTTAAAAATATCTGAATCTAAAACAGGTAAAAAGAGAAAACCATTTTCAGAAGAAACCAAGTTAAAAATGTCTAATTCTAAACAAAATTTGTCAGAAGAAACCAAAAAGAAATTATCTGAGGCACACAAAGGTAAACACTTATCTGAAGAAACCAAGTTAAAAATGTCTAAGGCTAAAAAAGGTAAAGTTCTTTCAGAAGAACATAAGAGAAACATATCTGAGGCACATAAAGGTAAACATCCATCAGAAGAAACCAAAAGAAAATTATCGGAGGCGAAAAAAGGTAAACAATTTTCAGAAGAAACTAAGAAAAAATTAAGATTATCAGCTATTAAAAGAATAGAAAAAAACAAATTAAATGGTAACCAATTGGTTCCCGGTTATAATCCAAATTCTATTCCTATAATAGAAGAATATGGTAAAATTAACGGTTATAACTTTCAACATGCAGAAAATGGCGGAGAATATTATATTAAAGACTTAGGATATTGGGTAGACGGATATGATAAAGATAGAAATACTGTAATAGAATATTATGAGAGTGCACATAGAAGGTGTATCGAAAAAGATAAAATTAGAAAACAAGAAATAACAAATTTTTTGAGCTGTAAATTTATAGAACTCAAAGAATGGGTATAATAAACAAAAATAAAAGAGGTACATATGAACACACAGAACAATAATATTAATAACTCCACATTCAAAGAATTAGTGGGAGAAATGATTGAGGAAAATATTCCTGAATTAGATAAAATCCCATCATTCGAAGAAATTTATGGTGGTGAAATGGCTGCTAAATTAATTGAAAGATTAAAAAAAGGTGGTACATTGATAGACGGTGTATATGAATTAATAAAAAATGGTAATAATGTTAATTGCAAAATGTTATTTAAATTTAAAGAAAAAAATGAATCTATAGACTTGGTACAGAGTAAAGGTAAAACTTTAAAATTACCAAGTAACTGGATTTATACACTGAATAATTCAAATGACGCAATTGTGGAATTTGTAATAAAATAACAGGAAAAATAAATGAAGAAATTAGAACTAAAGAATCTTATTAGAGAAGAAATTAAAAATATCTTAGTTGAAGCTGTATCTACAAAAGAACAAAATCCATATCATGGTTATAATGTTTCTAATGATGATGTTAAAAATATAAAGGTTGGACAAATTTATAAAGGACTTTTATCTGGTGAAAAAGTAAGTATCATATATGTAGATAAGGACAGTGTCAAATATAAATATAAAGATGGTACAATAGAAAAATCTAATAAAGAGGATTTTCTTACATATTCTAAATTAATAAAATAACTGGGAACATGAATGAAAGATAAAAGACCTTTAATTGTAGATTATATACCATTTACTATTACCCCTGAATTAATTAGAGAATCATTAGAAAAAAATTCAGGTAAATTAATTGTATCCGGAATACTACAATCTGCAGATAAACTTAATCAAAATGGTAGAGTTTATAAATATAATATATTAGATCGTGAATTAAATAAGTATAAAAAACTTATTGCAGAAAGAAGGTCATTAGGAGAATTAGACCATCCGAACTCGGAAATAATAAATTTACAGAATGTATCCCATTTAGTAACTGCAGCAAATTGGAATGGCAAAGATATAGTTGGTAAAATTGAAATATTGAATACTCCAAATGGTAATATATTGAGAAATTTATTAGAAGCTCAGGTTAAATTGGGTATATCATCTCGTGGTTTGGGAAGTTTAACAGAGGCTGAAAATAATACTCATGTTGTTGGAGATGATTTTGAACTGGTATCGTGGGATTTTGTTAGTAATCCTTCAACGATAAATGCATTCATGAGTCCATTAACTGAAGGTAAATTAACGAAAGAAATAAATGATAAAATAGTGTGTCGGGGAAAAGTAGATTGTTTGATATACCAGATTTTACAAGATTTAAATACGTAAAATTATCATTAAAACCTTTATAAAAATAGATTGTTAAACAATCATAATAAAAGCTATAAATGCTTGCCAAAATATACAGCTAAATGGTTATAATGGAATTTGGGATTGTGGTAACTTAAAATATATTTTAGAAAATAAAAATTTAATTGGAGAATAATAATGGGGTTTATAAGATTAATAGGAATAACTTTATTTCTAATATTATTAATGTTTATTAATGATATGAGAGCACAGACAACATATACGTTAACAACAGTAAATTCATCCAATACCCATGAATTTACTTCAATATATGACTATTTATATATAAATTTAATAGGAGCAACAGCAAATGATACACTGTTTGTTTTCGGTGGTAGTTATACTAATTATATGACTCCTATAAGCGTTGAAAGTTTTTATAGTCCAGGTGTTTGGTTACCAGTAATCACAGGAGTAACAGCATCTGGCACAATAGATTCAGATAGAATGTATTTATTATTTGTTCCAGGTGGGTTAAAATATATACAAATTCGTAAGGGATATATAATTGGTACAATAGAATATAGATTAGAACATAGATCTAATGAAACACTTATAACACAGTAAACATAAGAATATGATTAAATATTTATATAAAATATTATTATTATTTTTTATTGCTACCATGGGTTTATACTCTCAATGGGATAAAGACTGGTATCATGGCTGGTTTATTATAGACGGAACACCACCTTCCGCACCAACAAGCTTAGCAGCAGTAGGTGGAGTGGAAGAGGTTGTTTTTACTTGGGACGCAAATACAGAGAGTGATTTAGCTGGATATATTTTTTATGGAGGAACTTCCACAGATCCAACAGACTCAGTTGCTTTTATTACTGCTGGGACAGAAACTTATACTTGGACTGGAAGAACTGAAGGCACTATTTATTTTGGACGGCTAAAAGCAAGAGATGCTGTTTATAATTATTCTGCTTATTCAGACAATGCGAGTGACACTGCAATGTATAACTGGAGTATCACTTTAACCTCATCGGCTAATCCTACAATTACAATGCAAGGTATTGGAATAATAACAATTGATTGGGGAGATAGCACAACAAGCAATCATACATTAATCGGTTCTGATGTAGCAGTTTCGCATACTTATACTTATAATTTGGTAAGGAACGTTATTATTTATAATGCTACAAGAATAACTAAATTCTTAACAACCAGTAATTGTAATTGGTCGTTTACAATGGAGTCATTGCCACGACGATTGACTTATTATTATAATTATGGTTCAAACACAACTTCAGGTTCAATAAGCAGTCTTCCAACTGGATTAACTTATTATTATAATTATGGTTCAAACACAACTTCAGGTTCAATAAGCAGTCTTCCAACTGGATTAACTTATTATTATAATTCTGGTTCAAACACAACTTCAGGTTCAATAAGCAGTCTTCCAACTGGATTGATTACTTATCTTAATTATGGTTTAAACACAACTTCAGGTTCAATAAGCAGTCTTCCAACTGGATTGATTACTTATCTTAATTCTGGTTCAAACACAACTTCAGGTTCAATAAGCAGTCTTCCAACTGGATTAACTTATTATTATAATTCTGGTTCAAACACAACTTCAGGTTCAATAAGCAGTCTTCCAACTGGATTAACTTATTATTATAATTCTGGTTCAAACACAACTTCAGGTTCAATAAGCAGTCTTCCAACTGGATTAACTTATTATTATAATTCTGGTTCAAACACAACTTCAGGTTTAATAAGCAGTCTTCCAACTGGATTAACTTATTATTATAATTATGGTTTAAACACAACTTCAGGTTCAATAAGCAGTCTTCCAACTGGATTGATTACTTATCTTAATTCTGGTTCAAACACAACTTCTGGTTTAATTAGTGCTTTACCCGATGGATTGACTTACTATTATAATTCTGGTTTAAACACAACTTCTGGTTTAATTAGTGCTTTACCCGCTGGATTGACTTACTATTATAATACTGGTTCAAACACAGTAGCAGATTATACTGCTGGTAGAACTTGGGCAAATAATCAACAGTATTTTTTAAGTTTACCAACTGTAGGTAATGGTTTGAGCAGCACAGAAGTTGATAATTTGTTAATCGACTTAGCAAATGTTGTCACATGGACTGGAAATAAAGTTATAAATATTGCTGGGAACAATGCAGCACGAACTTCTGCTTCAGATGCAGCTAAAGCAACTTTACTTGGAAAGGGTGTAACGGTAACAGTAAATGAATAAATTTATTCCAATTTTTGTTTTATTTCCATTATTTATTTTTGCTCAAGCAAAAGTACCAACAAAAGTACCATTCACTATTTCATTATCTGCAGAAGATACAGCACAATATTCTGCATCAATTAAAAAAGGTAATTATAAAGATGGTAAGATTAATTTTATTGCAAACAAAAGCAATAAAGATATATCCTGGCGTATAGTTTTTGATAATAAAAATATAATTGCATATTTTGAGAGCATCGGCTACACTTATACTATTTTTGATTTATTTGAAGGCATAAAAGAGGAGTGTGAGAAGTTTATTAAAGATAATGGGTTAATAATTAAAGAAGTTCTTAATCCATAATGCCAACAATGTAGGAAATTCAAAATAAATTAAATGATTTTGGTTATAATAACTGGTTTGTCTTGGAGTGCAGTTTCTGGTGAAACTGAATATTGCAAAATGCTTGATAGAAAACTATATGGTGAACATAATAAGCAATATTTAGAATATTCAAATAAATGGCAAGGTGCAACAGATGGAGCTACGCTTAATGATGCTTCGGCAGGTGACAAGATAAAAAATTTAATCTTATATATTTATTATAATAAGGAAATGGTGGTTAAGAATGGAGTCAACTAAAATAAAATATAAAAATAAAATTTATTATCTAAATTCGAAAGATTTAGAGGATAAATCTATTAAAAAGTTGTTTGCATATGTAGATAAAGAATGTAAACAATTAGCTAAAACATTTGGTGGTAAAACAATGATGTTTGATAAAAATGACATTAAGGATAAATTAAAAGAAACTAAGATAGCAAATAATAAAACGTTAATAGAGAGAAAGTGGATATCATGGTCATCTAAAAATGAAAATATTCCAGTTGGAACAAAAGTAAAAATTGGTGGTCATTTTGGTGACATATCCGGAAGAGTAGGAGTTGTATCTGATGACTCTACGACTGACAATTTCTCAATTGTAAAAATTTCAGAAAAAAACGAACATTCCACAATTCAGATTTATTAATATACGAAAATAAGGGAAAAATAAAGACATTCGGAGGAAATAAAATGAAAAAATCAGAATTAAAACATTTAATAAGAGAAGAAGTATATAAATTCTTAGAAGGATGTGGTGGGAAACCAGTAAAATATAAAAAATATCAAGATGAAAATGTAGAAGAGGTTGAAAATATAGAAGAACCAATAGAACAGAATCCCGATGAAGAAGATAATATAGAAGAAGTATCTCCTCCAGGTTGGTCAGGTACTGTAGGGGCTATGAAAAACATAAAGATGATATAGATAATCCTTGGACACTTTCGTGGTATCTAAAAAATAAAGGCGCACATCCTCACTATAAACCGATAAAAAATAAAGGAGTATAAAAAATGATAAAAGTGAAAGTTCAACATAAATTGGCATGGGAAGGAAATGAATCAACACCAGCACCTATGGTTTGGGCATTTATTGGTAATACTAAGCCATATGAATCAATTTTTAAAGAAATAACCGGACTAACGGAGACGGCGGACAGTAGAGAACATGCGGGAAAATTTTATTTTAATAATATCAATAAGTGGTGGTACGTACGAGATAAAAGCGCGGCAAATTTAGCAATTAAAAAAATAAATATATTAGAGAAATTCGAGGCAGCTAAACTGTATTGGAATATCTAATTTTTAAAACATAACGGAGAAAGGAAATGATAATATCAGGTTCATTTGTAACTGGATCAGCAATAACTATATCCAGAATTAATAGTTCATCAATATTAGCAGAAGCATTATTTACTACTGTAGAATCTTGTAACATTCAACAAAATGGATTTGTAAATGCACTGGCTCAGTTTACCGACTGTGATGCAGACTTTTGGGTAGAACTTGATGGGACACGTGTAGGACCAGTTGGTTCTTTTTCTGCACCCCAATCTGGATGGCTGCAAAATATAGCAATATCTAGTGTAACAACCTTACTTAGTTCGGGTGGACACACTGCATCTCTATGTGGTAGAAAAGTAGAAGGCGACGGTATAGTATATGTTAATTCAGCAGGATTATCAGTTATACCATTAGAAACAACATCTGGTGAAATAACACGACTTAATAATGTATTAGTAACTGGATCATTAGATATATCCGGCTCACTTATATTTACATCTGTTTCTGGAACACAGTGGCAATTGTTTATTAATTCAGTAGATGGATCAGTAACTGCAAGTGCAGTAGTATAAAAGAATAGACAGTGGTACCCTAGATGCGTATAAAAGATTTAGCATATGCTAAAGAATATAAAGAGAATCCATTTTTGTAGATGAAGAAGATGGTACTAAATGTGCTGTGGTTGATGGAAAAAATAACAGATGCTTATTAAATGAATAAAGATCTTGCAACAATTATAGATCTGGATAAAATAGCCAGTGAACTGGTTTATAGAGTAGGGATCCCCGATTTTAAGAATAATGACCACTTAGCTATCCTGATAGAAATTTTAAAAAATTTCAATTGGCCCAAACAGGGCATCCAAGCATTAATAAGAAACCTAATATTAGTTTCAGAAGCAACACCAACATCTCAAAAAAAAGTAAAGGTTTATTTACAAAAAGGAGAAGAAGCTCCTAAGGATAGAAAGGTTAAAAAGGGTCCTAGAGGTGGGACATATTATGATGCAACATCTGAAGAAAAAGCTAAAATTGAAAAATCAAGAATACAAAAACCTATAAATAATAAATCTACTATTGCTCCTGTAGATAAAACAGTTCAGCGTCAACAAAAAATAATTACTAAAGAACCAATACAAAAAAAGAATATAGACACAAAAGAAGAAATTATTACTCCTGAACATATTCAACGAGTACAGAAGGCACTTGAAAAAACTAAAAGTACTACCAGTTTTTTACAAAATGAACCAGAAACACAGAAAATAGTAAATAGTTTTATTGGTGATGTAAATGTATTATTAAAAACAAGAAATAAAGATTTAGCAAAAAAGATGGTGGACAAATATAAACTTGAGCATAATAATGAAAACGCTAAACTTGGAGAAAAATCTAAACTTTATTTAAGATCTGTGAACTTAAAATATAGAAAAATATTTAGTGGTCTTGAAGGAAATGTAGCATCAACTACATTGGCAAAAATATTATATGATTCTGGAGCACTTAGTAAAAAAGGTAAGATGAGTAAAAAGTCTATGACAGCAAATAAAATCTTTACTGAATCTGAGCAATTACCTATTAAGAAAACTGATGCTGGTATACAAATTGGAAATATAACCGTTAAACATGCTAAAAATTATGATTATAATAAATTACCTCAGATGTTTATGAATTCTCAGGGTTTAAGTAAGAAAGAAGCAATTCAAAAAACAAAAGAATTAAAACTAAGAGTTGAAAGACACAATTTTATTATAAATAATTTTAGTAGTATTTTTAGTGGTGCGAATCTAAATACGTTGAAGGTGTGTCCTAAGTGTGATGTTACAACTTCAGAAGGTAGAACTTTTACTAAAAAAACAGCTACAGATATCTTACTAAATAAAATAACAGAACTAGGGGGTAAAGATAAAACAATTACTGAAATTACAAAATCACTAAACGCATTAAATAATATTACAGATAAAGATAAATATGAAACTGAATTAAATGATATATTATTTAAAATATCAAATAATAAATCTACAACTTCAACATCAGCTGACTTAACAGAAATAATTGATTATTTGAGATTATTAAACAGAGACATAATAGCATATTTTCCATCAGAATCTAATTTTGCCTTAGGAGATATATTAACTTTTACTGATAGGCAACCCACAATAAAGGATATTCTAGGTGCTAAAAATTTAAGTTCAATATTTGTTAGTTTAGAAAACAGGAGTGTAAAAAAAGGAACAGGTGGAGCATCTTCATCTGAAAATAAAATTAAATTGACAAAATTTAAATCTAAAGATACTCAAACTAATTTAGTGAAAATTGTAGATATATATGATTCTCTTATTAACAAAGATAACGTGACAGAAGCAGATAAATTAATCAGAACATTAGAACAAAAATATTCTAGTTATTTGACAGAAGATGATACTTATGTAAAATATATAAGAGGTAGAGATAATTGGGTTGCAGATAATTCTAAAAAGCTTCACAATAAAGAAGTATGGAAAAGATATTATCAATTAGGATATATGCTACAAACTATTTATAATAATGATGTGTCAATTCAAGCATTTCAAAATTCAAAATATAATGTAAGGACAAAGAGTGTAGATCATGAATTATCAGATGGTGTTAATGTAGTTGCAAAACTTGAATTTACACCGAGTATGATAAGAACATCAACTAGAAAACCATTGAATAAATATGGAACTAGATTTCATCATGTAGTAAATAAATATTAAACGGAAAAAATTATGGAAAGTCAGTTACTTATAACGTTTACAACAGGAAAAAAATTAGATGAAACTTTGGTAGAAATTCAAAATGCTTATAAATTATTATATGATAAAATATTTATATTACAAGATGAGGAAAATGAAAAAGAGGTAATCTGTAGTTATAATATAGATTTACATGAAACTATAGATGGAGATAAGATACCTAGAAATACAATTGGAGTACATAGGAAAAAGCAAACTAATACTTTATATACAATAAATGCTTTAAATTATTTGATTACCGTGTTGAACGATGGAAAATTAGATAAACAATTTCCAGTACCATGGCAAAATTATTCTAACATGGTGTTGGTAACAAATAATGGTGAATTTAAAAAAATTAAAACGAGGTTATTGAAAATTGTAGAATTAAATGGATGAAAAAGTTAAATGAAATTCTACTTTATTGATAAATTTTTATAATAAAAAGAAATTCTTCTTATATTTATTACTAATGGTAGTTATTTAAATATAATAATTACTTATTAACTATTAAATATTAACTAATAAATTACAAGGAGAATTGTTATGAACACATCCAGTCAAACAAATGATCTTTTAAAAAAAGTCAAAGATCGTCTAAAAACACTTCAAGATTCAAACAAGCGAACAACTGGAACATGGAAACCAAAAGGTGTACATGTTATTAGGATGTTGCCCTACAAGTTCAATGAATATCCGTTTATTGAATTATATTTTCATTATGACATATTCAAAAACAGTGAAATATCCCCTATTTCATTTGGTGATCCAGACCCAGTAGTAGAAGCTGCTGAAAAATTAAAAGCAGAACGAGACAAAGAATCGTTTATATTAAGTAGAAAACTAATGCCTAAACTGAGAACCTACGTTCCCATTATTGTAAGGGGAGAAGAGGCTGCTGGTGTTAGATATTGGGGGTTTGGAAAAGAAATATATGAAGCTATATTAAAATATATGGATGATCCAGAATATGGTAATGTATTCGATCCTGATACAGGAGTGGATTTTGATCTTGAATATACTCCTCCAGAACAAGCTGGAAATACTTATGGCAAGATATCAATTAAGGCAAAAAGAAATTCAACCAAATTGGCTGATTCTCCTGAACTGGTTCAGAAGTGGCTTAATACTCAAACCAATATTAATGAAGTATATAAGGTGAAAAGTTACGAAGAATTAAAGGACATGTTGAATGAATGGTTAGAAAAAGCTAGCGAAGATACTGGAGAAGAAACTGGAACTGAAGATGAAAAAGAACCTGAAGCTAAAGAGCAAAAAAAAGATGAAGTTAAATCTTCAAAAACAGTAAAAGATGCGAGCGCAGCATTTAACGAACTATTTAACAAAAACAAAAAAATATAATAACCAGAGTTGACGTATGAAGAAAGAAAAAAATAGTACTGAGAAGGCTGACCAATCTGAAAAAAATGTAGTTAAGCATGAAACCAGAGATAAACTTATTAGCGAAGTTTATAAAATGATTAACGAATCTGAGTCTGATTATTTTGCAACATTTTTAGATGAGGAAGAATCGACATCAACTATTATAGATTGGGTCTCTACAGGAGACCCAATTTTGGATATCCACATAAGCAATAGAATGAATGGAGGCATTGCAGTCGGGCGAATTTCAGAAATTAATGGATTAGAGTCATGTGTAACTGAGGATACACTTATTGATATAATAGTTGAATAAAATAATGTTCAACCTAAGAATAAGAATTTTGCAAAGGGTAAAGATAGTAATAGTTATGGAAGATCACCATCAATTATGTCTGGGAGGGGAATCAATGGATATTTAAATTATTACGATAATAAAATATATTTTAGAAGTAGTCTAGAGATGTTAGTTTATATTTATTTATGTGAAAATAATGTAAGGTTTGAATTATCCAAACATAGAATAGAGTATGATAACGGAAATAAGACATATAATCCAGATATAGTTATTGATAATACAATAATAGAAATAAAACCAAAATTTCTATTAAATTGTAAAACAGTTGTGGACAAATTAGAAGCTCTCAAAAATTATTGTAATATATTTAACCTTAAATTTAAAATAATTACAGAAGATTCATATGAAATATGGAAATATTTCAATAAAGATTTTATAGAATTGTTAATAAAAGAAAATAAATTGATATTATCAGATAAACAAAAAGAAAGATTATATAACTATAATTGAAGTTTAATTATGGACATACAAAAAATAAAAATTAAAGATGTTAAAAAGTTACTCGATTCGGGCAAAATAGTAAGGGTGAAAACTCTAAATGGAGATTTTACTAAGATTAAGAATTATATTACTAAAGGAATACTAGATACATATGAAATTGAACTTGAAAACCTTAATAAGATTAAGGTTTCGGCAACCCATCTGTTTTTTAGTAATATTGGATGGATTAAAACCGAAAATCTGAAAGTCAATAAACATAGTTTGTTGTGTGATGATGGTGGGTACCATCTTGTTAAGAAAATAGAATATGTAGGAAAACATAATATAGTTGATATAGGTGTAGAACATTTAGAACAGTGCTATTTCGGTAATGGAATACTTAATCATAATTCTGGAAAATCTTTGTTAATCGGTCACATATTAGCAGAAACTCAGAAAAAAGATGGAATTGCCGTATTAATAGATACTGAAGATGCGATTGATAGAGATTTTTTAAAAATTATAGGCGTGGATCTAAATAAATTAATTTATGTAAATACAAATTTAATAGAAGATGTATTTGAAATAATTGAGAGTATTATAGAAAAGGTTAGAAAAGATGACTCTAATAAACTTATTACCATAGCAGTTGATTCTATAATGGGCGCAACGGATAAAACAGAAGATGAAGCGGGCTGGGACAAAGCAGGTTATAAGACTCAAAAAGCAATTATCATTGGACAAGCAATGAGAAAAATAACTCATACGATTGCAAAATATAGAATTGCGCTTGTGTTTACTAATCAATTAAGAACCAAGCTCGGGGTACTTTGGGGAGATCCTCTCACAACATCCGGAGGTAAAGCTATTGGATTTCATGCATCACTCAGACTTAGATTAAAAATGTTATCTCAGATAAAATTGAAGGACAAAACTGTTGGTATTAAGGTAAACTGTACTGTAAAAAAGAGCAGATTTGGTTCAATGTATAATTCATGTAACTTTGATATTTATTTTGATAGAGGACTAGATCCTATTTCAACTTGGTTTGAAGAAGGAAAACGATATAAAATAATAATTCCTGCAAAAAAATTGGATGATGTTGGTAAAAAAATGAAAGAAGTGAAGGGATGGAACATGTTAGATACTGATGAAAATCAACCTGAGCACTTTTTCCAACTACCGTCGTTTGAAGAAAAAATATTAAAAAATTCGGAAAAAAAGGAATACTTATATACAAAATTAGTTGACAATATTCTTCTAAAATATAAGAACAGGTCTCAACTTATTCCTATGGATAAAGAAGAGCTGAAGTATATAGGCGATGAAGAAGATGAAGGATAAGTTTAGAGCTATTTTAGATGAAATAGAAAAAGACAATAGAGGTTTAAGTTCACAAAACATAAATTCTAGAATATTACTAGTAGATGGTTTAAATAATTATATTAGAATTTGGGTCATTATGCCAACTGTTAATGAAGACGGAACTCACGTTGGAGGAATTGTTGGATTTTTACAGACGTTGGGTTTAGCAATTCGGACGCTTCGACCAACTAGACTAATAGTTACTTTCGATGGGAAGGGCGGCTCCTTGCGTAGGAGAAAACTATATCCACAATATAAACAGAATAGAGGACGAGGCGTTCGTTTAAATAGAACCCATAATTGGGCAGATGATGCAGAAGAATCTAAACAGATGATGTATCAATTAATGAGGGTTATAAAATATTTAAGTCAACTACCATGTACAGTAATTTCAGTAGATAATATCGAAGCAGATGACACAATAGGATATATATGTGAGTTATGCAGAGAAAATGATGATACTGAAAGTTTATTTATAATGTCTTCAGATAAAGATTTTTATCAACTAGTAGATAAAAAAATAAAAATTTGGAATCCAGTTAAAAAGAAAATGACTGAATATAATGATATTATAAATGAATTTAATATTCAGCCATATAATTTTTTATTATTTAAGGCTATGAACGGTGACAGTAGTGATAACTTACCAAAGATAAAAGGTATAGGAAAAAAGACAGGAATTAAAAATTTTCCTTTATTAACTGAAACAACCCAATATAGTACAACTGATGTATTAAAGTATGCTCAGGAGCACCAGGATAGCTCCAGATTATGCAGAATACTTCTAGATAATAGTAAACAATATGAATTAAATTACATACTTATGAGGCTCGCTGGAGGTAATATAAGCAAATCAGCTGCTTTACATATTTTAGATAAGTTCAATTCTAAACCTCATAAACTAGATCACCATAGTATTCAAGAACTAGTATTAGAGGACAAACTTTGGTCTTCATTTCCGAACATAAACTCATGGGTAAATTTAAATTTTGCCCGTTTGAACTTTTTCGCGATGAAAAATAAATAATTTTATTACTTTTTAAATTGTAAATTTGTAGAAATTAAAGAATGGTAACATCTAAGTGGAAGTAGATAATCTTGCAAATTTTGGTCAATCATATCAATCGAAAACGATTTATTCTTTGCTTACTGATGGGCCATTTTTAGAACAGATAGAAGATGTTTTATTTACAGAATATTTTGAATCTGAAGCGAATCAATGGATTGTAAAAATAATCAAACAGCACTTTGAGGTGTTTAAAGTACCCCCTACTTTAGATGTATTTAAATGTGAACTAGAAAAAGAAACAAATGATTTATTTAAAGAAGAAATCATAAAGAGATTATCAGATGCGCTTGATTATAAAGATGCACAAGACCTGCAATATATAAAGGAAAACTTTATTCAGTTCTGTATCAATCAGCACTACAAGATTACATTTTATCAATCCTTAGATGATTATAAAAAAGGAAATTATTCTGCGATTAGAAAAAGATTCGAAGATGCAGAAAAAGTAGGACAAAGTAGAGATTTAGGTCTTATGTTATTAGACAAAACAGCAGACACTGTAATGAATCAACTTAAGAGAAAAACTATATCAACTCCATGGGACATAATAAATGATATGACAGAAGGAGGCTTGGCACCTGGGGATTTATCAATAATAGTTGGAGGACCGGGAGCGGGAAAATCATGGTTTTTATGCAATGTTGGGTCGCATGGTTTAAAATTAGGATTAAACATAATCCATTATACATTAGAACTAGATGATATAATGATTGCAAGAAGATATTATTCTTTATTTACTGGTATACCGAGTATGGATTTAAAATATAGTTTAAGTGAAATAGATAGTAAAATTACTGTATATAAGAATAAAAATGCAACACTATGTATAAAGAAATACCCAACAAAACGTGCATCTATTAATACTCTAATTACACATGTTAAAAAATATAAATCCATGGGGTTAAACCCTGACTTAATTGTAGTAGATTATGCTGATTTACTTAAGCCAGAAAAATTTTACAAAGACAAACGATTAGAATTAGGTAACATATATGAGGAACTAAGAGGAATGGCTGGTGAACTTCAGGTACCAATTTGGACTGGAAGTCAGGCAAACCGTTGTCTATTTTTAGATACAAATGTTATAACATGTGATAAGGGTACTATAAAAATAGTAAATATTACTGTAGGAGATAAAATATTAACGCATGCTGGGTTTAAAAAAGTAACATTTATATATCCTATAGAAAAACAACCCGTTTATAAAATCAAAACAAAGGGAGGAAAAGAAATTTTGGTTTCTGCTAAGCATTTATTTCCAGTTCAATACAATAAGTTCAAATCAATTGATAGTGGTCTAGTTCCAGGTGATAAATTATTTATTAAAAAGCAAAAATTGACACCTAGTTCATAAGAATTTTTTATTTTTCTATATATTATTATAATAAAATAGGAAAATACATGGAAACAATATCATTCGATGATTTTACAAAATTCAAAAACATTAAAACATATAGATTAACTAACAAACAAAAACAGCAACTGGTAGACATATTAAATTCATTTGATAAAAATATATATCATCAAATAGATATATAATAGAAAACTTTATAAAGTATGATGTAGAATTTGATCCTACTTGGAAAAACAGGTTTATTAAAATTAAAAATATTTTAAAGCATGATTCTTGTTCACTAGATTCTTTCGTAACCAGATATGGAAAAAGCAATGGACATACATTGTGGTTAGAAAGAAGAAAAGGTATTAGTGTAACTAAAGAAAAATATGCAAAAAAGCACGGAATAGATAAAGCTAATGAATTATCACGTAAGAAGGCATGTATTGGTAAACATATAATGATAAATAAATATGGAATTGAAGAAGGAACAGATAAATGGAATTCATATTTAAAAAAATGGAAACATAGTTATAAAGAAAATAAACAATATCATAAACCATCAAATACCAAATCTCTGAATTTTTGGGTAAATAGATTAGGAAAAGAGGAAGGAACTAAAAAATACAATTTTATTATAGGAAAACAGAAGTATAGATTCTCTAAGCAATATTATATTGATACATACGGGAAAGAACAAGGAGAAATAGAGTGGCAAAATTATATAGCTTCAATGAATAAAACATCATTAACTTCTTTTATAAGTAGATATGGAGATAAAAAAGGAAACAAAAAATTTAAAAAATACTTAGAAAAATTAAAAAGAAGCCATCGATCGACATATTATAGTAAAGTTTCTCAGGAACTATTTTGGTCAATTTATAATTTACTACCTCAAATCACCCAGCAATATTGTAGATTTGCTGAATTTGGTGGAGAAGAAAAAATATACTACATAAATGATTATGATATCTTTTATCCAGATTTTAAGTTGTGCAATGTTGTAATAGAATTTGATGGTGATTATTGGCACAGCAGAGAAACTACAATTATAGCAGATAAACTCAGAGAAGAAAAATTGATTAGCAAAGGATATGAAGTATTGAGAATTAAAGAAAAAGATTATAGTTTAAACGAAGAATTAATACTTGATAATTGTATTGAATTTATAAAGGAAAATATAAATGAAACATAGGTTAAAGAAGGGGGACTTTATAATAGATGAAATAGAGTCTATAGAATTAGTAGGAGATTTGCCAACAATAGATATTGAAGTAGAAAAAACGCATATGTTTTTTGCAAATGATATATATGTGCATAATTCTGGTTCCTCAACAGAGTTTATTTCAGGAGAACAAATTGCAGAAGATTACAGTAAAATAATGACAGGAGATTTTATATTTTCTATTTCACGTAAAATAGAGGATGCAATGCATAAAACTGCTAGAATTTTTATAATAAAAAACAGATTTGGAGTTGATAAAATAATATGTCCTGCAAAATTTGATGTTTCAAATGGAAATTCTGTAATTCATGATCCATCATCTTTACTAGGCAAAGAAACTAAAGGTCAGATGAATAAAGATGATAATATAAAGAGTTTAATAAGAGAAAGATTGTTTTCTGACAAAAAAAGAAAAAAATAAAAAATATTTTAAAATTTTTTAGTAAAAAAGAAATTCGACTACTAATTATTATATGTGCACATAACGCGTTATTGAATCTAAAAATATATTAGATATCCTTATTAAAGGTACCCTTTAATAGCTAGCCATATTATAAATACTGTATTTATACTTTAAAACTTTAAAACTTTAAAACTTTAAAACTTTAAAACTTTAAAACTTTAAATCTATTTTAAATTAATTAATAA
>Ga0209210_1000293_pt1 | contig 55096 bp, 61 predicted proteins | sample RifGroA1_FD_183991 | JGI IMG/M metagenome (GOLD analysis project Ga0209210, IMG submission 183991) | Contaminated groundwater microbial communities from Rifle, Colorado, USA - Rifle Groundwater A1 (SPAdes) (version 2) | ecosystem: Environmental > Aquatic > Deep subsurface > Groundwater >...
TAAATGATAAATCAAATTCATCACCTCCTTTGGGTGTTTGATTTTACCCCACACAAATTCACTTTTCATACTAACTCCTGTTGAAATTGACATTATTCAATGTCGAATAAGTATCTGATCCTACACAATAACTGATTTTGAACACGATTAACTGACGCTTGTCCCTGTATAGATTTTAGGTTCACTCCATGATGGCGGTATATCTTGTTGTATCTCTTCTTCTGCCTCTTCAGGTGTCATTGAAGAAACATTTTCACTTTGTTTTAACTGTGGTTTTAAAGTACTTAATATTTGTACTTGGTTAAACGGTTTATTTGGTATAGCTCCTTGTGGAAAAGAATTTGGTTGCACCTTAGTCATTCTAAGTCCGCCTAGTTTTAATAACTCTGTAAAAGTTTCAAATGTATTAACTGATACGTCAGTACTTTGAAAGTTTTTACTCTCACTCTCAATCCCTGCTAATAAATTTGTAGCAATATCAGGATCAATTATGAAACCTCCTTCTTTAATTAAACCAGCAACAATTTCTGAAGTCGAACTAGCTGCTTTTGCAAAAGAAAGTACTTGTAAATCTTTATTTTCAATTTCTAACAGTTTTGTGCCTAAATGAATTATTTTAGAACCTACAAAATCTGGATATTTTAATACTGGAAAATCAGATTCATCTGTACCACCAATTAAAATTATAAAGTCAGAGCCACCTCCAGCATAACTTACTTCAATTTGATCCTGGTTTGGTGATTTAAACCCTGCTTTCGGGCTAACAGTTAGCTTAAACTGTCCATTCTCAATATCATAACTTACTTTATCTACATCAACGGCATTATAATTAATAAACTTAATTGTCAAATTTTTATCTCCCAAATTAGAAGTTACTTTATCTACCCCAATTAGTCTTGAAAACTCGGTAGTCATCGGAGTAGAACAAGAGATAGTTACATTTTTACCTGAACTCAAGAGAGACAGATAAAGTGAAAGTCCGGCTGCAACCTTATCCAAATTTGGCTTTTGTGTGAGAAGAATTAAAACTTCCAAAGAAGAATCAATTAATGCTTTAAATGAGTTATCCATTTTTGCCTACGGCAATAATAACATCTCCTATTTGAAAATCAAGTTGAGGATGAAAAAATATTCCAAATTCTTCTCCTTGAGAAACTCCTGATACTTCTTGTTTTTGTTTTTTAATTGAAGTTGCTGTAATTTTACCCAATTCAACATCCCCTCTCATTAGTCTTAAATCTGATGTCTTTTCAATCCTGCCCATTAAAACCTTTGATCCTGCAACTCTTTTTCCATTAAAAGGAAAACTTGTAACAATTTCAGCCTTACCTAAAGTTTCCCTTAAACCACTTCTAACTATTTCATCTAATCTTTGTAATAACTCATAGATGATATCAAATCTTTCAACCTTTACTTTATCCATCTCGGCTAATTTTTTGACACTTCCAGGTATTTTACTTTCAAACACAAAAATCAAAGCATTGTTTGCTTTAGCGTTTAAAACATCTGATTCTGTAACATCTCCCACACTACTTTCTAAAACTGCAAATTCTTGAGGAATGGAAGCAACTAATGCTTCTAATGACCCTGCACTATTGGCTTTTAAATAAAGTGGAATCTTAGTTTTGTCAATCTGACGTTTTGGTGTAGAATCCATTGTCTCACTTGATACTTGATACTTGATACTTGATACTTGGCCTGTAACTAAAGCCCCAACTTCAGGTAAACTTTCAAACCCTAAAACTTTAGCGGGTTCTCCAGGTAAAATCTCCTTAACGGGCTTATTTTGATAATCAAAAAGTCCTTTTACTTTCCCTTTTGCCTTTTCACTAAATATTTCATCACCAATTTTTAATTTTCCGTTTCTTACGACTAAAGACACCATATTTCCACCTTTATCTTTATTTGTCTCAATGACAAAAGCTTCAAGATCTGCATCAGAATCTGCTTCAATATTGTTCACATCTGCAAGTAGAGATATTAAATCTAATAAATCAGTAAGTTTTTCTTTTTTCTTAGCAGATACTCCAATGTATGGAGTTTGTCCACCACGTCCTTCAAAATAAATTCCTTCTTTTTCAAGACCAGAAAGCGTCTCATCAACTGAAGCTGCTGGTAAATCAGTTTTCGTAATAACCACTATAAATGGGGTGCCTGCAGTATTAATGTGGGCAATTGCCTCTTTTGATTGAGGCTTAACTCCGTCTGAACCATCAACAATCAACAGGGCAATGTCAGCAAGTTTGGACCCACGAGCTCTCATGCCTGAAAAAAGGGCATGGCCGGGAGTGTCTATGAAGGTGATCCTGTGACCATCTTTTGTGTTTACAATAGAGGCTCCTATTGATTGGGTAATACCTCCCGCCTCTCCTGAAGTTACATTGGAGTTTCTTAAAGCATCAAGAAGTGAAGTCTTACCATGATCTACATGCCCAAGAACTGTTACTATTGGTTGTCTTTTTATTTTCATAATTTCTCATGCTTGTGAATCTTCAATTATTTGTTCACTATTCCCAATAATTTCTATTTTATACCCAGTTAATTTGCTAGCAAGCCTTACGTTTTGACCATCCTTACCAATTGCTAATGATAATTGGTCTTCAGGAGCTTTAACTTCAGCGGTTAATTCTTTTTTATTTAATTTAACTTCCAAGTTTTCTGCAGGAGCAAGAGCCAACTTAATCAACTCTGCATAATCTTCACCAAATGGAATAACATCTACTCTTTCTCCACCAAGTTCGTTTGTAACTGCCTGAACTCGAACTCCTTTTTGGCCCACACAACTTCCTACAGGATCAACTCCACGACTTTCAGAATAAACTGCAATCTTGGTCCTGACTCCAGCTTCACGAGAGATTAACTTAATTTGAACTGATTTAGCTCCAATTTCGGGAACTTCACGAGCAAAAAGTTTAACTACAAAATCAGGATCACTTCTGGAAAGAATTAATTCTTTTCCTTTAATTGTTTCTCTAATGTCTTTTAAGAGGAATGTTAATCTTTGTCCTTGAGATAATCTTTCGGTTGGAATTCTTTCCTCCGCGGGCATGAATCCTTCTGTTCTACCCATGTCCACTCTAACATTAGAACCATCAAAGCGTAAAACTATACCTGAAACTAGTGACCCAACTTTTCCGCTAAACTCATCCATAATAACTCCCCTTTCAGCTTCCCTAATTTTTTGATGAATAACTTGTTTTGCAGTTTGAGCTGCAATTCTTCCAAAACCTGGGGGTGTTACATCTTTGCCATCTATTGATACTTTGGCTCCACCATCAAGGGAATTAATCTCAGCATCAAGAATAACTTCCTCACCATATTCAATACCAGCCTCTTTTTGATCACGCCTGAAAGCTGCAATTATTGCCTGCTTAATGGCATCAATTATTGTATTAGCATCAAGGCCTCTTTCTTGAACTATAGCCTTTAAAGCTTGACTAAATTCTGTTCTTGGTTGATTATTACTCATATTTTTAAAAAAATAGTGGGCCTTAAAATCCCACTAGTAATGAAGTTTACATTTATCTGAAGTTAAAATCAAGGACAACCCTTATTTATTACTTGAGTCCAAAATCAGTTTAGTATTTCTTGTATCATTGGCTATTTGAAAAAATATTGCTGAAACTGGTTCTCCGTTATTTTTTTCTGAAAGTTTTAAGGCTACTGCCTCTTGAAAATCAGCTTTAACATCCAATCTCATTCTCGAAACATTTGCATCGTAATATAAGCCTAACAGATCTTTAACTGATTCTGCTTTTTCTAGCTTGTTACCTAATTCATGCCCAAAACTAAGAGCACTTTTTGATTCTTCTTTGTATCTAAATTCTACTAAATCTGGCTCTCCACCAATGTTTACCATATTATACAAGAGTATCCTCTCTCTCTCTGCCTGTCAAGAGGAATTATCAAAAATAAATTTAAGCTGTTTGAAGTTTTTCCGTAAGCCAAATACGGGAGAGAGTGGAGACTGTTACACCTTTTTGCTTTGCAATTTTATTTAATTTCCTTTTTAAATCTTTTTGGATACGAAGGATTAAAGATTCAGTTTTTGGTTTATTTAAATTAACAACCAAATCTATATCTTTGAACTGATCCCAATAATCAGCCAAACTGTGGTTATCCCAAAAATTTACCTCTTCTTCATAATTTTTAAAATTTGGTATTTTTTTTATTTTTGTCATATCGTTAGTTTTCTTTCTTTTCTATCTGCTGACCTTGCAGTAACTATATAATATTTCCCTTCAGTTTTTCTGTCTACAACTATTGAAATAAAATTACCTTTAAACTCGCAAATCAAAACAATTCTTGCTCTATAACCATATCTAAATGCTTTTATATTTAAAATTGCATTCTCAATAATCCTTTTTGTTAGTCCATGTTTTTTAACATGTTCAACATTCCAATCATTCCAAACTAAATTGTTAATTTCAATTCTTGTCATATTGTATTACAAATGTATTACAAAAGTCAAATTATAATCCTTCTTCTTTCAAATCATCAATTATTCTTTTTTGTGTTCTTGTCATTTTTTCTGGGACTAAAATATTTAATTTCACATACTGATCTCCCTTTTGTCTATGATGTGGGTTTGGAGCACCTTTGCCTTTAAGTCTAATCATTGTTCCCGATCCCGTCCCTTCTCTTATTTTAATTTTAATTTCATCATCAATTGTTGGAACTTTAATTGTTCCACCCATTACTGCCATGGAATAAGGAATTGTGACATTTATATAAATATCATCTCCATCTCTTTCAAAAAATTCATGTGGGGCGACATTAACTGACAAGGTAAAATCTCCAAAATTAATTTTTGTTCCTTCATCAACACCTGGAGGGATTTTAATTTTTCTGCGCGTACCTTCTATATCAAATTCTTTTTCAACCCCATTTACAGCTTCCATAAATTCCAAGCGTACAGAATATCTGGGAATTTGCCTTTGTTGTCTAAATGGCGACCCGCCTCCGAAAAAGCTTTCAAAAATATCAAACGGATCTCCAAAATCTGCGTTTCCAAAAGGTGAACTGCTACCCGATGACCAAGTGTAAGTAAATGGTGCACCCTGAGCGGAGCCGAAGGGCCCTCCACCAGCAAACGGATTTCCTCCACCTCGAGATCCCATTCCACCAGGGGAAAATGCATCATGACCATAATTATCATATGCGCTCTTTTTAGAAGAGTCAGATAAAACTTGATAAGCTTCATTTATCTCCTTAAATTTTCTTTCAGCCTCTTCTTTATCAGTTCCTTGGTGTCTGTCAGGATGCCACTCAAGCGCTTTTTTGCGATAAGCATTTTTAATTTCTTGACCACTTGAGGTTTTTGTCACCCCCAGCAAATCATAATAATCGTTTTTAGTAGACATTGGGTTATTTTACTCTAGCTAAAATAAATTTGGAAGCAACTTGTGTAACATATATCTTGTTTTATCCTCTATTGTATATCTTGGATAAGTTTCCATAAGCTTCTCATGGGTAATCGATCTATCTACTGCCCAATTTTTAATATTTTCTTGCCATAATTTTTGTGAAGGATCTTCATTTACAATTATAAGTTTTTGGGGTGTCTGCTCTGTTGTCATTCAACAACCTCCCCTTCTTCGACCCCTTCGGCTGGCTCAGGGCGAGCTTTTGCATCTGATTTTTTGTCTTTTGTTTCATTTGTCTTTTCCTCAGGCTTAGCTTCTGCTTCATTTTCATTTTTGACATTTGAATTTTGATTTTGGTTTCCATACATTGCCTGTCCTACTTCAGACAAAGTTTCTGAAAGTTCTTTAGTTTTTGCCTCTAAATCTTCTTTTGAACCACTTTCAAGTATATCTTTTAAGGCTTTAACTTTTTCTTCTACTTTTGCTTTTACATCTGCAGGAGCCTTATCGCCTGCGTCTTTCAAAGCTTTCTCTGCGGTTACAATCATTGCATCAGCATTGTTTTTAGATTTAATTATTTCTGCTTTCTTTTCGTCTTCTGCTTTATTCTTCTCCGCATCTTCCTGCGCCTTTTTAACTTCCTCATCTGTTAAGCCAACAGAACCTGTAATTTTAATGTTTTGAGTTTTTCCAGTTGCTTTGTCTTTTGCAGTAACGGTTAAAATGCCATTGGCATCCAAATCAAACATGACTTCAATTTGGGGAACACCTCTTGGGGCAGGAGGAATGCCATCCAATACAAATCTTCCAAGAGCTTTATTGTCATTACTTAAAGGCCTTTCGCCTTGAGTAATATGAATTTCAACTTGTGTCTGATTATCGGCAGCAGTTGAAAACACTTCTGTCTTACTTGTAGGTACTGTTGTATTTCTTGGAATCATTGGTGTAGCTACCCCTCCCATTGTTTCAATTGCCAAGGTCAGAGGTGTTACATCCAAAAGTAAAATATCTTTAACATCTCCCGCCAAAACTCCTGCTTGAATAGCAGCACCTACTGCAACAACCTCGTCAGGATTTACAGACTTATTTGGTTCTTTGCCAAAAAATTTCTTAACCTCTTCAACAACTTTTGGCATTCTGGTCATGCCACCAACCATAATAACCTCGTTAATGTCCCCAGCTTTTAATCCTGCATCTTTAAGACAAGCTTCCACCGGTTTAATTGTCTTTTGAATAAGTTCATCTACAATTGACTCTAATTTTGCTCTTGTTATCTTCATCGTCAAGTGAATCGGTTGGCCGTCTTTTTGAGTTATATAAGGTTGGTTTATTTCAACTTCATCTGCTGCTGATAATTCTATCTTTGCTTTTTCTGCAGCATCACGAACGCGCTGTAATGCCTGTTTATCAAGCCTTAAATCCATTGAATTTTCTTTTTTGAATTCTTCTGCTATAAAATCAACTATCTTTTCGTCAAAATCATCTCCTCCAAGGTGTGTATCTCCGTTTGTTGCCTTGACTTCAAATACCCCGTCTCCTAATTCCAAAATCGAAATATCAAATGTTCCACCACCTAGGTCATAAACAGCAATTTTCTCAGCTTTTTTCTTGTCTAATCCATAAGCCAAAGCTGCGGCGGTTGGTTCATTAATTATTCTTTCAACCTTTAGCCCTGCAATTTCTCCTGCTTGCTTGGTTGCCTGTCTTTGAGAATCATCAAAATAGGCAGGGACTGTAATAACTGCTCTATCTACAGATTCTCCCAAATACTTTTCCGCATCTTTTTTAAGTTTCATTAAAACGCGAGCGCTAATTTCTTGAGGGGTATAAGTTTTACCATCAATTTCAACATCAGCCATTCCCGACTTTCCTGAAACAATCTTGTAGGAAACCATTTTTTGAGTTCTAGTTACTTCTTTATCTTCAAACCTTCTACCCATTAACCTTTTAACTGAAGATATTGTATTTACTGCATTTAAAATCATCTGTCTTTTAGCCACATCTCCAACAAGGTTTTTGGCAAGTTCTACAACCGATGGGGTTGTATTTTTACCAGTATCAGAGGCACTAATAACCTTGGGGCTTCCGCCTTCCATTACTGCTACACAGCTATTTGTTGTTCCTAAATCAATACCGATTATTTTTGACATATTATTTTGTTTTCGCTACTTTCACTCTTGCATGTCTTACTACTGTTCCATCAGAATATTTCCATCCTGGCATAACTACTTCTGAAACATTATTATTATCTTTTTCTTCTAAAGTTTCAATGGTCTCTATAACTTCACTTGTTGCTTCATCAAATTTATCCCCTACATTAATTTTTATTTCTTCAAATCCTTCCTCATGGGCCAATGTTTCAAGTTGCCCAATAATCATTGCTATCCCAGAATCTTTAATATGATTCTGTGCACTTTTTAAATTATCAATAATTGGTAATATCTTTGACATGAATGAAACACTTGCGAGTTTAAACATTTCAACTCTTTCCTCATCAGTTCTTTTTTGTAAATTTGCATAATCAGCCATTGCTCTTGCTAATTGTTCTTTCAGAACAATTTGGCCGTTAGCTATTGGCTGTTGGCTATTAGCTTTCTTTTTCATAGCATTATTTCCTCTAACATGTTCCTATAATACCTAATTGTTGGGACAAGGCTTGAATAAGACTGTCTAACTGGTCCAATTACACCCAGTGCTCCGTTTTTGTCTTTTACTTTAAAGTGTGCAGCAACAATGCCTACAGGCATATTTCTAAAACCCATATCTTCTGTAAATAATACATCAAATGGAGTTTCTATTGGGAAACGATTGAAAAATAGGTCAATTAATTGCTCATCCTCATCCATAAAATCAAAAAGTAATGCGCAAGCCCTGATGTCCCCGAATTCGGGATATGAAAATATATTAGCATGTCCTGCCTGCCAAACAGACCCGTCGTTAGTCATTGTAATCGCCATTCCGCCAGTTTGGTCAGCTAAAGAATGGGTCATCTCATTTACAAACTTATCAAAGTTACCCCTGTCATCCCAGACTTCTTCCTTGGCTTTAACTTCATCAGCCAAACTCATTTGTTTTTCTTCCATAAGTTGATCTACATAAAATTTCATTGCTCCTGAGGTTGGAACTCTTCCTGCTGAAGTATGAGGTTGTTTTAAAAATCCACTCTTTGTCAAATTAGCCATTTCATTTCTAATAGTTGCGGGGGATACACCAAGATTATATTTTTTCTCTAAAGCATCGGAGCCTACAGGTTCTGCTGTTTCAATATACTCATCAATTAATGCCTTTAAAATTTGTGTCTGTCTCGATGTTAGTGCGTTCATCTGGCACTATCATAATATGAGTGCTAAGCGTTGTCAAGGTCTATTTTGAATATAATTTAATTTCTGGAATCCTAGAAAAGTGTTTAATATTTTTTGTCATTAATACCAAATTGTTTACGATTGCGGTTGCACCAATAATTAGATCAAAATCTTCAAGTCTTGATCCTTTTTTCTCTAATTCTATTTTTAAATCAATAAATTTGCCTGCGATTTTTAAATCAATCTCTAGTATTTTTATATTTAAGTCAATAATAAAATTAGTAAATTGTTTTGTTGCCTTAATCGAATTTTTTAATTTTCTTATCCCATAAATTATTTCAGACCAATTAATAATACTTATAAATAAATCTTCTTTTGATTTACTTATAATTGTAGAAAGATAATCATCTTTATTATTTAAATGATTAATGATTACATCACTATCTAAAAGTAATCCCATTTTAGTTTATTATTTTAAAATTTTTTCTAAAAGATTTAGTTGATTTTACAATTTCTTTGCTGATATCAACATTCCAAACACCCGCATATTTATCCATTATTTCAGACCTAGATAGTGTTTTTTTTATTGGATTTGTTATTTTGATCATTTTTATCATAGGTTTACCCATTTTTTCCACAACTATTTCATAATTATTGTAATAAGTTAAATTAATAAGTTCACTAAAGTTCTTTCTAGCCTCAAATACAGACATTGTTTTTAACATTTTTAACATACTGTACAGATTGTACAGCCTGTACATGTCGGTGTCAAGAGAGAGATTTTACCAACACCACCAAAGGAAACAATGTTCTCGCCCCGCGGAGCCTTGGCGAAGTGGGGTTGGGGAAGGAATAAATGTAGGCAATGGTGTTACTAATGCTCCAAGAACAGGAGAAGGTGTGGAAATAATTGGCTTAGTAATTTTTAAATTGAACTCTGGTAATTCTGTATAGTCATTGTTTTTATTGGTGGCAAAAATGTTTACATTGTATGTCCCCACCGATAACTTGTCTGTAAAACTAACTTTAAATCTTGATGTAGAATCAACTGTAGCTTCCTTAGAAACAAGGGTTATGTTGTTTTGAGAAAGTTGTACTGTTACTTTAGAACCTACTGTTGAAATTCCTGTAAATGTTGGTATTTGGTTAACTACTTTCTTGGTTAAAAGAACCAAAGGAAACCACTCACCTGAGAAGTTGGCTGTGTGGGTGTTGATTCTTAAAATTTTAGGATCAGAATCAGTACTGTTTCCATTTTGATCAAAAGCGCGAACCTTCCATTTGTATGCTCCACCTGCAAGTTTATCTATCTCCCTCTTGGCATACACTGATATTTCATTGCCTGAATAACTTACAAACCTTTCTGTTTGATCAAGTGTTGTTCCACTAACACCTTCTACGATGCTTGTTATGTATGGATAATAATCTTTACCCTCAGGTTTAATAAATATCTCATATGAAGATATGCCAGCTGTAGCATCAGAAGACTTTGAAAAAGTAAAAGCAGGTAAACTATCAGTTGTAAATATATTATCCCCCCCACTACTATTAGACTTGGCAGGATTAATAATATCTGACCTTGTGGCATCATACTCAAATATCTTAATATCGTCTATGTACCAACCATCCCTACGATTATTAGTATTTGCATATGGGTAAAGAGAACTTAGTAAAAACCTTAATTTTATATGTTGGGTTGCGTAGACACTTAGATCGATTTCCTCTTTTGTCCAATTTACCAATTTTCCGCTATAAACAGGACTTGTTCCATATAGATAAGCCTCACCGCCATTTGTATAATTGCCAGGAAGAGAAGTCCAATTAGAACCGTTATCGATTGAGATTTGAATTTCAGCAATATCAAAATAACTGTAAAGGTCATATTTTGTCCAAAAAGAAAGTTTTGGATTTGTGTAACCAGAAAGACTGATATTGTTCGTTGTGGTCAGAGACGAGTTAAGCGGATGGTCATAGTCGCCCAAAATACTATCCGTACATGAACTGGATGATGAATGGTAGGCAGAAGTTGTTGTCTGCCAAACAATTGAGGTAACCGATGAAGTTGTCCAGTTACTCAAATTGTCGCAGGAGTCTGAAAATATTATTTCAGGTGTAGCCACATAGTAAGTAATGCTTTTGGTTGAGAGTGTTGAGTCTCCTGATTTAATTGTTAAAGTAAAGTCCATTTGTGTACCAAGTGGAGCCGTTTCAGATACAGTAAATGAGAAAGAGTCGTTAACTGTTTGACTGGTTTGACTATCAAGAGCACTGATTGTTTCACTACCATCATTAATGGTTACATATGAACTTGTGGTAGTTAATGTTGCAACCACAGAATCCATATTTCCTCTTCCTTTGTTTTTGGCAACAATTGACATTAATACTGTTTCTCCAGGATCCATGTATTCTTGGTTAGTTGAATATGAAGAGATGTCTGTGTAGCCCCCTGCTACAAAAGCAATATATTTATTTGGGAAAAGATTTTCAGAAACTACAACGTCTATACGTGACTGTATTGGCCAAAAACTGGAATCAGCCCCCACTTCAGGTAGAAAAGAAAAAATATTGCCGTTGTTGGCAATAACATCGCCATCATACATATAGTCAAGAACATCGCCCCGAATAGCGTATGTCAAGTTTTGAATAGTTAATCCTGTTACATAGTTATTCCCAGAAACCATATCGATAGCCCATTCTTCAAAAATGTTCCCATCAGAGGTTTGAGATTGCGAAGCTGTATAAGGGTAGGGCATGTCACCTCCGTAAGTATGGTAGTTAAAAGCTGTTTTGATTTGGTGGGAGGAGAGAAAATCACGTATTGCTTGTGTTTCTGGTTCAGAAAAAGGGGCTGTTCCACGGTAATCACTCGCGCTGGTGGTTGTGCTTGATCCGCTATTATTGTAGTTCCAGTAGGCCTGTGGTCCAAAGTTGCGGTTGAGGTCTACTCCGTAAGTTCCATTACCATTGTTTTTTCTATTCTTTCTCCAATTCCCTCCCCCTGAGGGGTTTGTTGTTTGGTTGTAGTAGTAGCCATCAGGATTAACAACAGGCAGAAAGTACATTTCTCTGTTATCAACCAAATATTTTGCAGTTGAATCGGTATTATAGTTTTCAAGAAGGTAATACATGAAGTAAATTGTTACCTCCATTCCCATTGGTTCTCTTGCGTGAGTTAGAGCGTTGTAAAATACCTCTGGCTCACTTTCATCACTTCCCGGGTTATCTGAAATCTTAACTATATAAATAGGTCTTCCTTCTACAGTTGTTCCTATCTGTTCCTTAGCTGTAATGAGGTTAGGATACTTAGTATGCATATTATCCAGCTGGTCATACACTTCACTTAATGTGTAATATCCACCCATGGAACCATATCCAAAATCTGTAGCTAGTGCAGAAGAAGGAAACAACAACAAAAAAAGAAGAAATATAGGCAGGAAAGAAAAAACTATTTTTATAATTTTCATTTCCCAATGCTTTTAATTATGTTTTTAAAAAAATCAATAATTGTATTAATAATAGTTTGTTTTTGGGTAGTTTCTTGATTAACTATTTCTGTACTTATTTTTGGTGTTTGGGCAGGAACAGGTGATGGTTCGTCAGTAGTTGTTCCTAATACGGCTTTTGGGGTAGTAGAATCAACAGAAACAAGTGTGTAATACCCACCAAGTTTGGTAATGGCTGCTACTGTTTTGTTTTTGGTATCAATTACAGAGTTAGAAAGTATCTTCCAAATCTTGCCGTCTAAAGAATATGCAATTTTTAAATTTTTGTAAGTTCCAGTATACGACAAACTAACAATTGATGGTTTTTTCTGTAAATCTTGAGTAATTTTAACTGGTGTGTATCCTGCTGGAGCATATGCCTTGTACCAGATTTCTTGGATACTACCTATTTTAGTATAGTTTCCATTGTAAATGATGTTACTTACTTGTGAAGAAAGAAAGGCATTAAAATTAAAAGTTTGGGGTGGAATGATTACAACCACCTTTTGTTCCCCTTGATTAGAATCTTTAGTAGGTGTTAGAACAGTTTCTGTGGTTGTTGTATTTAACACTTCTTGTTTTACTTGGTAGGTTTCAGGGGTAGTAGAACCTGTTTCTTCCCTAGTATTCATTTCAAAGGTGGAGGTTGCTCCATACAAAGTGCTGGGCATATAAAGATCATTCTGATCATGGGTTCTGACATATACCTTCCTTCCGCTTCCTTCATCCATTGATCCAAATTCACAACTGAAAGCTTCAGAGGTGGAATCAAAACTACCATCTGTTGGGGTACAGTCAGTCCAGCTACCGGGAACTGTGTTGCTTCCACTCCACTCAACTCCTGAAATTGAATAGTCACTGTTGGTATCTGTTGCTGTTCCTGTGAGGGTAGTACTACTTCCCGCTCCAAAGTAACTGGCTACTGAGTTTAAACTAACAGTTGGTGTTCCATGTGAGATTTCGTAGTAGTTGACAACTGGGTCACCAGTTCCACTTGAAGAGGTTCCACCTTGCAACACATTAATATTGGCCAACCATCATAATCCCAGTCAAAAGCAGATACTGAGTTACCATATGCTGTATTTCCTGAAGTTTTTACTTCACTAAACCACGGTGAATCCGCAAATGTCCCAGCAGTATTTTTGTAAATGAAGAATTTACCATGACGGGAACCTGAAGCTACATTATTCTGGTAAGCTCCTACTAACAAATCCGGCTTCCCGTCATTGGTAACATCATACAAAAAAGTGGTTCTTCCAAAATTATCGTTCGAGGCCTGACCATTTAAAATAATATCCGCTACTGTTACTGAATATGAAGAGTCAAAACTGCTTCTACCAAAAAAACAATATACACGTCCTTGATTTGTGGCTACAGTGTCATTACTATATGCCCCAGCACAAAAATCATCTAAACCATCAGAATTGATATCGGCTGTAGAAGTTGAGCGATTTCTACCGAGAAGGTCTGTGGTTGTTTCTGCATTAAAAACGCTAGTTTGCGAAAAACCTCCCAAGTTCGACCCGTTAAACAAGAATAACTTTCCATTTTGAGAATTATCTATTGATAATAAATCATCAACATTATCTCCATTTGAATCACCCGTTCCTATTGTCCAAAAATCCAACCCAAAAGTGTTTGTTCCTGTTGTACTCAAAGTAAAACTTGGATTATTATAGTCGAAGGTGTTATTTGTGTTTAAAAAGGTATATATCTTAGAACTAGTAGATGAAGTGGCTGTGCCCGCAACAACGATGACATCATTATTATTATCGTTATTAACATCTAAAATTTTTACACCAATCCCGAAATTTTTATTATTGGTTAAGTTCCCTAAAGCTGAAAGGTCGGCAACCGATGCGGCCAAGTCACCAGATAAGGTTGCACTTCCATAAAAAACATAAATTTTACCCGCCAGGCTACCAGCTTCGTCGTTTCCGTATGCTCCCGCCAAAATATCGTTATATCCATCTCCATTTATATCACCAACCGCAAAAGAATTTCCCAAATCACCACCTGAGAACGAATCAGAATTAGTTTCACCAGTTATTGTAATATCAGCACTTGAACTAAAACCTGTCCCATTTCCAAAATATACATAAATTCTTCCCTTCGAAGACGAATATTGAGAGTTGCCAATAAGCATATCGTCATACCCATCCCCATTGATATCACTATATTGCGGGTAGAACCCAAAAAAAGTTCCGTTTGTAAGGGTTCCCTCTGCCGTCATACCAGGCGCGACAAAAGCATAAACTGAGGAATTAGGAATTAGGAAAAAAGAAATTAGGAAAAATGTAAAAACGGAAAGAATTTTTACAAAACGGTGGCGGAAACTACTCTCTCTCTCTCTCGTAAACACATTGGTTTTGTGAGTATTCTTTGCATACATTTTATTATACTTACATTTAATCATTAATTGATTTTGAAGTCAAAAGCCTTTTGCATTGATTTCCAACTGTAAATAGTTATTCTATTTGTGTCCAAATTGTCAATCCCATTGCCAACTTGTCCTATTTAATTAATCTAGCCTTTCTACCTCTGTTGTAAACTTTTGCCCTTGGAGCATTCGTTTAAATAAATTTACAAAAGTTTCAAGTTCAGTTGATTTAAGTATTTTTAATATAAACACATAGATTAAACAGCCTATTAAACCAACTATAATCGTCAGTGCAAGTAAGTTACCAGCATATCGAGTATCTAGAACAAATTTTTCAAATGGTAGATCAACATTTGCAATGAATGAAAGCTTTTTGACCCAAACTGATTTGTCAAAAAACTTTAAAATGAAAAACATTACTCCACCCGAGACAAAACCTGAAAAAAGAGATTTTAATATTGGCAAATAAAGTAAAGTTTTTGCCCCATCGTGAATTCTTTTGGTAATAACTACAAAAAGAATTACAGATTGGATTATGGCAGATAATGAGAATGCAAAAGCAAGTCCCCATACAGGAAACTTATAAATAATTACCAAAAGATAATCGAGGATGATGTTAAAAATCAAAATAACTACTGAAATCTTGACAGGTGTCTTAGTGTCATGCATTGCGTAAAAGGCACGAGCTAAAATTGAATTTGCCGCTTGTGAAAAAATTCCAATTGCAAAAGCAGAAATTACTAGCGAAGTTTCAACTGTTGAATCCCATGTAAAAATATCTGTTCCAAAAATAAGACGGACAATGGGGATTCTGGCAACCATTAAAAAGGCAACAATTGGGGTCATTAAAAATACAATTTGATTTAAAGTCTCAAATAAGGTCTTTTTAAACGCAGGTAAGTCGTCTGCTTGACGAGCCAGTGTCGGAAGGGCTGCCTTAGCAATTGACGTTCCAAAAAGTCCAACAGGTAAAAGCTGTACTGTATTACCAAAGGTAAAATATGTATAAGCTGGAGCTGAAATTAACGAAGCTAGAGTTAATTCAACAAATTTGGCAACTTGCAAAAATGATACTTCAATTATTCTAGGAATTGAAAGTTTGGCAATTCTTCTAACTTCTGGTGTAATTTTTAAGCTTTTGGAAAACTTAAACCCCAATTTAATGGCAAGTGGCAATTGAATTAAAAAATGTAACGCTGAACCTATTAAAACTCCTATAACTGGGGCAAATAAACCCAATTGTTTGGAAAAAATAATAGTTGTAATAATTATTCCTAAGTTATAAAAAAGAGGAGCTAAAGCAGGCACAAAAAAACGCTTGGAAGATTCTAAAACTGCAGTTAAAACATAAGAGATTACAAAAAAACCCTGTGCAATAAATAAAACTCTTGCCAAGTCAGCAATTCTAGTTTGATCTGAAAAGGTAAAACCTGGAGTAATTACTCTATAGAGAGGGTGTGCAAAAATAACAACAAGGCTTGCAAGTATTAGAAAGAATATTCCTCCCCAGTTAGCTATAATTCCTGCTGTTTGCCAGGCTTTAAATTTGGACGATTTCAAAGTTTTTGTGAAAATTGGTATAAAAGCTGAAGCAAATGTCCCAAAAACCAAAACTTCAAAAACTGTATCTGGAAGTCTAAAGGCTGCAAAAAAAAGACTTAAATCGCTTGAGACAAAATAATGAGCCAAAACCCTTTGTCGAATTAACCCCAACAATCTTGAAGCAACAATCATTATCATTATCAAACTTGCAGCAGAAAGAACAGAGTGTTGTTGGCCAGAAACAAGTGATTTGAGTTTTGCAATTGTTAATTTCATTTTTTTTGATTATACTACCAGCATGCCAGTAACAAAAACAGCCAAAAGAGCTCTTCGAGGGTCAGTGAAAAAGCAATCTGTTAATAAAATTGCCCTAACAAGGCTTGAAGTTGCCATTAAGAAAGCAAAAACTACTAAATCCAAAAAGGATATTGAAAAAGCCTTTTCACTTACTGATAAAACGGCTAAAATAAAGGCAATCCACAAAAATAAATCCGCCAGGATTAAATCTCAGTTATCAAAAATTAAATAATCTTCTCTACTGCATTTTCATATGCTATGATCTTATTGTATGCCCAAATCAGCAAAGCAAAAAAACATTAACCTAATTCCTCAAGATGAGTTTGAATCCTCAACGGCTGGACGAATATTAAAATGGGCTCTTTCTTCGTTTCGTGTCATGGTTATTGCCACAGAACTTATCGTCATGTCTGCTTTTTTGTCGAGATTTTGGCTTGATGCTAAAAACTCAGACTTAAATGAGGAACTGGAGATTAACAAGGCTCAAGTTGGTGCATACATAGACATTGAGACTACCTTTAGAGAAAAACAGCAAAAATTAGGAATCGTTAAATCTCTATATGCCGAACCAAAATTATCAGAAATGATGAACACTTTTACAAGACTAATGCCTGGAGATATTTCACTTAATTCAATATCAATTACAGAGGGTCAGCTACAATTAAGGGCTAGTGCTTTATCTGAAAATTCAATCGCCCAATTTTTGGTTAACCTTGAAAAAGATAACACTTTTAAAGACACCAATCTTTCACAGGTATCAACCTCCACTGAAAACAGTAACTTAACTTTGTTTACAATTACAGGTAGATCGGGTGTAATTCCCCAATCAAAGAAAAAATAATATGGAAACTGGATGGAAAAGAAATTATTCAAGATATAAAGAATTTTTCTTAAATGTTTGGCGTTTGTATAATACCAAACCTAGTCTAAAAATTTACTTAGAACTCATTCTTTCAATTACTACAGTTGCTATTTTTGGCGTTTTCGCACTTAAACCAACAATTTTAACTATTGTTGACTTAAATAAAGATATTACAAATAAAGAAGAGGCAATATCCAAACTTAAACAAAAAATCAATAATCTACAGATAGCTAACGCAACGTTACAAACAGAAAGTTCAAGACTTCACATAATCGACGAGGCAGTACCAAATACTGTCTCAGCTGAAACATTAATTAAACAGATTGAAATTCTAGCAGCTCAAAATTCGGTTTCAATACTTTCATTCTCCATCTCAGATGTCAATTTGGTAGGTAAAAAAGAAGTAAAGAAAAAGTCGGGTGACCTTGTCAGTTTAGCTGAAGGCAGTAATGAACTTCAGTTCACTTTTTCAAGCCACGGATCATATCAAAATCTATTAAACCTAATAAAAAACGTTGAAAACTTAAGACGACCTGTAAAGATTGATTCTTTTTTACTTAATGCAAATGTTTCAGAAATAGGAAAAGTTTTGACCTTAACAGTATCGGGTAGAGTACCATTTATTATATATGAAGAAAAATAAGTTACCAAACATTATTATACTTATGATTTTGTCGTTAATCACTGTTCTCTTTTGGATTTCTGCTACTGTTTACTATGCTTTTACAGCCAAACCGACACCAAATGTACCAACTGAAATACTTCAAGACTTGAATCCTAGATTGGATAATGTAACCTTAGATCAAATTGAAACAAAAACATACCCACAATGAAAAAAAATATAAAACTACCAACAATCCTTGGAATAATTATTCTAAGTCTTGGTCTTGTGGCTGGAGTCTTTTTAATCAATTCGCGTCAAATTTTCAAACTGGGAGCCCAATCTGAAGCAAGTCCCCAAAGTGTTCGGGTTTCAAATATCACAGACACTTCAGTTACAGTTACATGGACAACAAATATTGAAACTAGCGGTTTTGTTAAATGGGGAGAAAATATATCTAAATTAAATCAAATTTCCTCAGAAGAAGCCGAGGACAAGAATTTTATACATTCAATGGATTTAATTGATATTAAACCAGATTCAGATATTTTTTTTGTAATTGGTTCAAATAATGAAACCTATGACAACAATAGCCTAGCATGGCAAGCTAAAACGAATACTCAACCAACCACACAAGGTAACTCCTTAATTGCTACTGGTACAATTTTACAAGCAGATGCAAAAACACCCGCAAACGCTCTTGTATATTTATCAATAAACGGAATAATTTTATCAAATATTACTTCTTATGAGGGAAGTTGGATAATTCCAATCACTAATTATATAGCCAGTATACCAGAATCAAGCGTAATAGAAATAACAGTTAGTGGTGGCCCGTTGGGAACATCTCAAGCAGTAATTTATCCTAAGGCTGTTAAATCGGTACCCACAATAGTTCTTGGTAAAACATATGACTTTAGAACCTTGGAAGCAAATAATAATAACAATTTACCTGAAAGTTCTGTTTCGGTTCCAGAGTCGGTTGACAAATCTTCGAGATTTGAAGTAACAAAACCAAGCGAAACTAATGATGCAAATGTAAGTTTAGACTCTATTGATAATGGAGAAATAATTACAACAACAGATCCAGAGTTCTTTGGTAAAGGCCCTGCAGGTGTAACTCTTGAGGTATCAGTGGAATCTGATCCACAGTCTGGAACTACAACAACATCTTCAAATGGAAGTTGGAGTTGGAGTCCACCATCAAATCTTGAACCTGGGGAACACACCGTAACAGTTAAATGGACCGACGCAACAGGGATAATAAGAACAATTCAAAGAAACTTTGTGGTATCAGCATCTGAAGGTCCCGCCTTTGAGTCTACCCCTTCAGCCTCGATTTTACCAACAACTAAACCAACAAGCTCTCCTGTCTCAGTTTCAACGTCATCAAGCTCTCCTCAACCTGTTCCTGAAACTGGAAACTTGACAGCAACTTTAGGACTCTTCATAATGGGATTAGGAATACTTTTATCAAGTATTTATGTTTGGAATAAAGAATATGCCGAAACTTAAAAAGTTAAACTTCAAAAAAACTTTAACAAAAAATAAATTTTTTTCTATATTTACTTTAATTATCCTAATCTTCGCCGTCCTTGCAGGAATTCTGTTAGTTCAACAAAACCAAAATATCAAAGAGAGGGCAGGCGAAAGTTGTAGTGTAGCCGAAGCAATACTTTGTAATAACGAAGGTAAAGGTTGTAAAGATGGAAAATGTGTAGAAACCAGTGGCGGTGGAGGAGGAAGTGGCGGGAATACTAATATCAATTGTAGTGTAGCCGAAGCAATACTTTGTAATAACGAAGGTAAAGGTTGTAAAGATGGAAAATGTGTTAGTAGTGGAGGTGGAGGAGGAAGTGGCGGGAATACTAATATCAATTGTAGTGTAGCCGAAGCAATACTTTGTAATAACGAAGGTAAAGGTTGTAAAGATGGAAAATGTGTTAGTAGTGGAGGTGGAGATAACGATCCTGTTAATTCGGGTTGTTCAACAGCAGAATATTCATTATGTGTTATATCAGGAATGAATTGTAAGGATGGAAAATGTATCACAACAGATAGTAGTGGTGGTGGAGACGGAAACGACAGTGGTTCTGGAGGAAATACTGGTGGAAGTAATGGTGCAGGTGGCGGAAATGGAGGAGCAATTGTTCAATATATTTTACAATTTTTCTTTGCTTCAATTGATATTAAAGGTGGAGTGATAGCGGGAGATAAAAAATTTACTAAGGAAGTCTGTCCAAACACTGATTTTGTAACAGATGTTAACTTGGACGCAATAGCCAAACTTAAAAATAAAACTTTAACAGCCGTCTGGGATTGTATCGGACCAGATTTTACTTTTTATCAAAAAAGGGTTAAGTCTGGTGATTATAAAATTACTTTAGTACCCCCAGCAGGATATAGTTGTGAAAGCATAACTGTAAACAACAGGAGTACAAACGAAATAATTAAAACAGAGAATAACACTTGTTCTATAGATTTAAAACTTAAGGGAAAGACCGCCCCGATGTATATTCAGTATGAAGTTAAGAAGTAAAGTTATTTGAAATAATTTCTGTAAGCAAAATTTACCTGTTCTAAAAAAAGTCTTTTAACATGAAATAAACTTCCTTGTTCGTAAAATAAAATTAACGCCTTTTTATATTCATCTATATCAATACTTCTGTATGAAAGCGGGTAATTATCATAGGCAAGTAAAATTGCATTTACAAGCATTCTACTTGTTCTTTTGTTGCCATCTGAATATGGCTGAATATACGGAATCATTACAGTAGCAATAAAAGCTTTTTCCAAATTACTTTTATCATTATTTACCAATTCTAAGGTTTCATTCATTGCATCCTCAATTTGAAATTTATTATCAATAGGAATATAAACTGTTCCTGTAATACCTACCGCTTCACTTCTTATTCCTGTATTTATGTTTAAATCCTTGACAATAATATTATGCAGTTGATTTATCTTTGAAATTGATAAATCTTTGAAATTTTCTCTATCTTTTAAAATTTCTTCAAATGCACTTTTATGATTTAAAATCATTGTTACCTCGTTTTTTGAATGTCCTTCTGCAAAAATACCTTTTTTAATTAGTTCTTCCGTCTCCAACAAAGAATATGTGTTACCTTCAATCTTAGATGATTTCCATGAAAGCTCGATTACAAATCTCTCTAATTCTTTTTTATATATGTCAAAACTCAAATTTGAAATCCTGCTTGAAAAACTTTGACTTACATTTTGAACTTCTTTTAACTCTAAATCAGAAAAAAGATTTTTCAAGTGTTTCAAAACACCAAAATCAAATGATTTTTTAGTGCCAACTCTTTGGTCAGGATCTAATTTAAAATATGATTCTAAATCAAAATACCTTAAGAGTGGATTTTTTTCTATTGTATAATATTTTGTACTTGAAGCTTTCCCTTCAATTTTTATCAATTTGCTATTTAACAAAATATTCAGATCTCGAATTAGTGTTGGTCTTGAAACAGACTCGATTTCTTCAAGGAGATTTCTGATATCTTCGCGGGAAATCCCGTCGGATTGACTGATTATATTTAAAACTAATTTTTGTCTATTTGATAAGATCGTCTCATTCATACATCAACATCGTCTCATTTTGAGACGATCGTGTCAATATTATAACAATATTTTCTTGTTGTGGTGGCAGTAGTTGTAAGTTTACTTGAAATATAAAGCCTTATTTTAGTGATGAAATAATTAAACTGCATGAAAAGGTCGATAAACAAATTAAATCAGACAATAAAATTGCAAAAACTTTAATCAAAATTAGAAAAATTCGATTAGAACTAAATAAAAAATATAGTAAAAAGGATCAATTAGAGGTAAAATACGCATACTTGACACACTCTAATAGAATCTTCATAATGAAATGAAGTAGACAATATGCCCAATAACGACGATAACAATCAAACACAAAAAACCAGCAATCCAATAATTGTAGATGAGGGAATACTTCCACCCATGCCTCAAGCTGGTGATCAGTCAACAGTGATCAGTGAACAGTTAGACACAACTCCTGCAACTGTGGCAGTAAATGGTTCAGCAGCTCCAAGTAACGATATTGTTATGCCAGAAATTGTTGGTACTACCCCACCAAAAAAGAAATTTGCGGGTGGAAAAGTGATTGCAACAATTTTGGGTTTGTTTTTCTTAATTGGAGGTGTTGGCGCAGGGGTATATTTAACAGGACAAGATCAAAATGTAAACGAGAAAGCAGATGAGATTGGGTATCGACTCGAACAAAAATGTACTAAACAGGGATATGATCCAAGATGGTGCTGGGAATCCTCTGATACCATTTGTGGAACAGATCCTGGTCATCCTATAGAATGCACCAAGGTGCAAGCAGACTGGGAAGCTGAGGGGTGGGAATGTAACTCAGTCACCGAACCGTGTGGTGGTCAAGGTGGAGGTGGAGGAAATGTTAATCCTCAATGTGTAGGGCCAGCTGAGGCATATGATACAAGCTGGAACAAATTAAGTAATACCCAGCTTTCTCAAATTAAAGTTGGAGATAAAATCAGATTTACCATATCTGACAGAATGGGTGCAACAGGTAGTACTTTGACAGGAAAAGCAAAAAAGGCACGATTTACGATCAACGGAGTATTAAGACCAGAGGTTACTACTAAAGATCCTAGTGATAACAAATTTTATGATGAATATACGGTTACGACCACCGATCTTGGTTTAACAATATTTACAGTTAAGGCTGAAGTAGGGGTATTAAATAACTGGGCAGATTAATTAATAAATTATGAAAAATAAATATACAATTATTGGAATAATAGCAACAACAATAGTATTAGCGGGGGTTGCAATTTATACTGCAATTAGACTTTATCAAACAAGACAAACTGCAGTTGCCCCAAATGTTCCATCCAGTCAACCTCGGGCTGCAAACCCAGCTTGCTCAATGTCCTTTACACTAAGCGAAGGAAGTTCTACACCAACAGCAACAAGTACTGCAACAGCTACAGCGACAGGAACAGCAACTGCTACATCAACATCTACTGCAACAGCTACAGCGACAGCTACATCAAATCCGCAATGTAACAACAACTGTTCTGAAAATACAGATTGTCCAAATGGTTTAATGTGTTACAAAACAAGTGGGGCAACTACTGGATCTTGTAGAAACACAAGTTGTTTAACTGAAACAGATTGTCTTTGCCCAGTCCCAACGTCAACTGCAACTTCACAACCAGAACTACCTTCAGTTGGTACAACATGGCCAACTATAGTTGGAACAGGTTTTGGAATACTTGTAATATTGGGCTCATTACTACTCGCCTTTTAAACAAGATTGTCAGTGGACTCAGTACACTCAGCAAATCAGCAACTTCAGTGAATCGGTAAAACAAAACTGATAATATAAATAATGATCAAAAGTATTAATGATTTGGAAGTTTATAAAGAATCACTTAACTTACTTGAACTACTTTACTCTGTTTTTCAAAAAATTCCTAAATCTGAATATGACGTGTCGCACAACTGTAAACGTGCTGCAAAATCTATTCCTTCAAATTTAACAGAAGGATTTGCAAAGAGATCATCTGGACCTACTTTTAAAAATCACTTGAAAATTTGTATTGGCTCAAGCGATGAGGTGGTTGCTCACCTACAAACTTTGTCGATTACTGTTCCTTATTTAAAACCAAAATTTAAAGATTTGTCCGAAAGTTATATTGTGTTGTCAAAAAGATTAAACTCTCTTTACAAAAACTGGAAATATAATAATTGACAGGTTGAATCACTGATAAACTGACCCACTGAGTTCACTGAGTACACCGATTATCTGAAGTTATCTCCAGCTTGAAAACCAATAATAACTTTCATCTAATTTTAATGGTATTCTTAATCCTATCCAGTGAGGGTAAAAGTAAATAAACAATAAGAAACTAGAAACTAGAATATAGAATCTAGCTTTTGGAAAGCGACGAAGTATATACCCTGCTGCAATTGCCAAAAATGGAATTGAGGGGAGGTAATGATACAAAAACATAATACGGGGGCTTGCAATCCAGGGTAAAAAGAAAATAAGATATGAAAAAATAACAAACCCAAGTTTTTTAACCTTCTCTTTTGCAGAAATTAAAACTGATAATATAATTGAGTAAAGTCCAAACCAAAAAATAATTGGATTACCAAAAGCATAAATTCGGGCTACTTGTCCATTAACATCTCCCCCATCATACAAATAAATTGGTCTTAAAAGTAATGGCCAACTCCAAGCCTGTGATGTGTATGGGTGTTCCGCTACTAGATTAGTATGATACCACCACATTTGTTTTTGAACCTCTACAAATTGATCCCAGGTGTGACCTGTGGCAAACATAACTCCGTAACTTGCTATGTAAATAATAACTGGAAAAATTAAAAATGAAAGATAACTTAACTTTATTTTCTTTCTAAAAACAAAGTGAGATACAAACAGAATTGGCAAACTATAAATTGCTGACCACTTAGAAGAAATGGCAAGTCCAAACGCTATACTTGAAAGTAAGTTTTTGTCTCTAACAAAAAGATAAATAGATAATAAAGAGAAGAATAATAAATATGAATCATTCATTCCAATTCTACTCATAACCAGCGCTAAACCGTCTAGAGAAAATACAATTGCAGAAAGAAGACCTATTAATTTATCGTTGAATATGGTTCTAGCTAACAAATAAACTAAAAATACTGAAGCTGTACCTAGAATTGCTTGAACGATTCTCCATCCAAAAGCATTTTCACCAAAAGCAAGCATTCCAATTACCATTCCAAGTTTAGCAACAGGAGGATGTGTCCACTCATAGGCAAAACCTTCAGGATGTGGATTCCACCATTCCCAAGCTTTAGGATCATTATGTAAAACTAGTCCTGCAGTAAAGGCATGATATACCTCGTCAAAATATTTTTCTTTTGGTAAATTAAGCTGATATATCCTAGTTACTAAACTAAAAAGTAAAACCGTTGCAAGAAAAATTTTATTTAATTTATTAGATATATCTTTGCTAGCAAAATAATTTTTTTGTGATAAATAATTTAATTTAATTCTTAAGTTAAGCTTAATTTTCTTAAAAATCGAAAAAATAGATAGACCTAAAAATGAAAGGTTGGCAATAATCAAAATTTTAATTAAAATTGGATTAAATATTTCTTTAAAGTTATCTGTTATCCAATAATATGCATACGACAAGTTAGCAGTATAAGTTAAAGATAATCCTACGTAAGTAATTATCAAAACTGGGTTCGTTGCTGTTGCAATAAGAAGAGGCGCTAATACTGGCAACAGATGTCTTTCATGCATTCTAGTTAAGAAAAGAAAAGTAATAAACAACGAGAAAGCAGAAATTAGATATTCTCCATTTATAATTTTCTTTTTGTAAATAATTAAAGTAATTAGTGTAATTAGAATAATTGATATACCAAGACCAATCCAAATCGTAACATCATCTGGTTTCCAAAAACCAAAAAGACCCCAAAAGGAAAAGGCATTAACAGAACCATACGGATATTGGTTGGCAGAAACAGAAAGCCTATTCAAGATAAATTGCCATAAGTTATTTGAATTATTGAAAGGAATAAAACCAACAATAAAAACAAGTAACCCACTAATACTGTAAATCAGTAATTCAAAAAATTTCTTTTTATTTTTTATGAATAAATATAATATCGCAGGTAAAATAAAGGCTGCTTGAGGTTTAATAAGAGTACCTAATGCTAAGCTGATAGCGGATAGCTGATAGCTTATAGGGAAAATAAAAACAGAGAATAGGGAAAACAAAGCGGTCAAGCTGTCTACCTGACCCCAAAGGGAAGAGTTTGCAAAAACTGCAGCATTAAATAAATATATTAATGAAAAAAATATACCCTTTTTTTTACCAACTATTTTATATATAAGATAACCAGTTGCCAAATCGGCTAAAATTGCAGGTAGTTTAAATAAAATTACTTGCAGGTTCGGAACCAGCAAATTTATTTTTCCCAAAAACCATAATACATATAAATATCCTGGTAAATAATCTGACCAGTTGTTATAGAATATCTTAAAACCACTCACCGCCAATGAATTCCCCCAAGCAATAAAGGTTCCTTGATCAAGCTGTAATGTTCCAAAGTTGGCTAAAAATAATCTAAACAAAAAGGCAACAATCAAAACATATATAATATCAGGTATGTTTGGTAAAAATAAAAATCTTCTTATTCTATTCATACTCGTGTCGCTAGTATACTTTCTATCCTCAAATGGTACAACGCCCTTTGATTATTTTACTAGACTTGCAGAAGCTTTTATACACGGAGGACTATATATCACAAATCCCCCCTCCTGGCTTACAGAGCTGATTCCTATTCAAAATAATAGTTTCTTTGTAGTATACCCACCAATGCCTGCAATTTTATTAGTACCCATACAATTGTTATGGAAGAATTTTCCACAGCAGTACTTGGCCCATATTCTTGGGGCATTAATAGCCATTATTTTTACCAAAATCGCTAAAAAATTTAATTCCAACAAAAGTTTTATTATATGGATATTCCTGTTTGTAAGTTTAGGAAATATTATTTGGTACATGGCTTCAACCGGATCAGTTTGGTATTTAGGTCAGATCACAGCATCTTTTTTTATGTCTTTGGCAATTTATGAATCTGTCTCTAAAAAGAGACCTTGGCATATCGGAGTTTTTTTGGGTGCAATGTATTTATCAAGAATTAATACAATTGTGGCATTACCGTTTTTTTTGCATGTTCTGTACAACAAGAATTGGTTCAAAAATTATATAAAACTAGGGTTTGGACTTTTACCTTTTATTTTGTTTAATTTTATGTATAACTACTTAAGATTTGGAACAATCTTTGATACGGCTTACTTTTTATTACCTAAGATACTGAGTGAAGAAACAAAACCTTGGTTTGCAAATGGTGTTGCTAATATTGTTTACATACCAAATAACCTAAAGGCTATGTTTTGGACCTTTCCGAAAATTTTGTCTCATTTTCCATATATTCAGCCATCATGGGCTGGACTTGCTATATGGATTACAACACCTGCTTTTATTTATGCATTTTTTGCTAAGTTTAAGGAAAAAGTTAATAGATTTATCTGGATATCTATATTGTTAGTTTTTCTAATAGTTGCTTCTCATGGTGGAACAGGTTGGTCTCAATTTGGATATCGTTTTGCTGTAGATTTTTATCCGCTATTATTCCTTTTGACAATTAAGGGTATTGTTAATATGAATGGGCCAAAATGGCATCACTGGATGTTGCTCTTTTTTTCTATTATAGTTAATCTTTGGGGAGTTTTATGGATAAATAAATTTGGCTGGGTCAGTTTTTAAATAACTTTGAAAAGCAAGATATTTTTGTTGTCATATACTTTTATTAAAGTCTTAGACTTTTTAAGTAATTCACAAGAATTGGAAAATTCTCGTCTTTCTTCATTTCCACAATAAATATAATCAACTTTATATTTATTTAAAACATCTTGGTACATGTCATGATTATCTCCATTTTTATAAACATTTCTTATATCGTCTAATCGAGTAAAAACATTATCAACTCCCACATTATAACCATGAGAGTGGGGCCAATTTATATATGACAAAACCCTAAGTCTCCCGCCGATTTCAGATATTGGAGAATGTAAATTAGCAAGATCAATAAACACGGATTTTTGCTTAGTATTTTCTCTTATCCAATATCCTACATCTAAATCGCTTTGTGTGTAGGCCATAGTCTTATTTAAATAACTATTTGCAAGATTTGTTAATGAAGTAGGAACGGTTAAAAGTAATAAAAATACTGATACCACAACGGCAACAATTTTATTTTTAATTAATTTATATATAAACCAAAAACTAATTATACTTACAAATATTTCAACGAAATAATAAAACTTCAACATATCATATTTCATAATTGTGAATCTAAAGACTAATGGTATTACAGCAAGTATTGATCCAATTAAATACATGGGGGCTATTCTTGCCCACTCTTTTTTTGATATTCTCTTTTTTATAAATAATATAGGGATTGATATAACAAATAAAACTATCGGCAATCCCAGGTTAGATATCAAAAAAGACAAATACCAAATTAATGATTTATTCTCTTCCCATGGCACAAGTTTAAAATTATTTAAAACTACATTTATTAGCGAACTATTGTTTATTGTTGAAGTTGAAGTAAATAATAAAACAAAACAAATCGGAGCAATTAAAAATAATAAACTTGTTTTTACTAGTTTTTTAATTCCATAAATTTTTAATTTCATAATCGACAAAATAATAAATATAAAAATTGATATTAGAAACGCAAAGAATTGAAACTTTACAAGCATTGCAGTTATTACGCCAGAAAGAAATATAAATTTATAATCTTTTTTTTCTAAAGCATAACGTACTAGTACAAAGACAACTATTACTGCCGGTAATCCAACCATCATTGGTCTGTTTTGTAAAAAATAATCAGCCATTGGACTAATTTGAAAAAACTTTCCAAATTCTATGGCATAACTATTGTTGGTTAGTAATTCTGATGCTCTTGTAAATATGTTTGCATTATTTGATTTGATAAAATCTTTAATAAAATTTATATACATAAAACTTCCATAAAACGTTGATGTGAGGGCTGAAAATATTGCTATGATTTTTCTCCTGGTAATCTCAAATGTCAGCAAATATACAGATAGGAAAAAAAGGGTGACAAATAAAGGATTGTCGTACACAATTACTCTGGGAAAAAAATGACCATACAATGTTTCAATTATTGAAGAGTGAAAATCGGTGAAGTAGTAATAATTAAGTGGAACTCCTGAAAAATATGGAGCTTGGGGTGGAAAATTTCCTTGACTAATTGTTTCGATTATTCCAGCATGCATTGCTGTATCTTGCCAATTAGATGATGACATTACTATAAAACCATTGTGTAAAGTAAAAATTCCAGGATAAAGCGAAACTAGATAAATTAAATATACTAAAATTGAGAATATAAAAGCATATTTATGAATCTTAATAGTTTTAAATAACTCTTTAATAGTTTTTGTAAAGTTAATGAAAATCCAGGGAATAAAAAAACTAAACAAGACAATTATTGAGTATCGAGAAAACCCTATAAATAAACTTACAAAATAAACCAAATATGCAGAGATCATTACACTTAAAATAAAATAAAGGGGCAACTTAAAACGTTTGGGTATTTGGGGAAAAAATGTTTCAACTATATATAACCCTGGTATCAAAAATGTAAATAGAAATCCAATTACAAGTAGTATTGGATCTACAATTTCAGTCATCGTTAAATATTAGATTTAAACCACTCTTGAAATTTTTCCCAGGTACCGGTTTCTGGCAAAAAAACATATTGGAAATCTTGATTTTTATCGTTTTGAGAGATCTTTATAAATTCATCAGGAATTGATAAAAAACTAATGTTATTTCTTGCTTTAAAAATAAGCCTTGCTACTTTTATAAATGTTTTACCATCAATATTTGTTTCTAAATGGGATATTGTAATATCATATAGATTCTTTAGAACTTTTGGATTTGACAAAACATCGGATGACAGAAGTTTTGTTTTTAAAGCTTCAATCACTTTTTGTTGCCTTGCTTCTCTAGCTATATCTGTCCCCTCATCGTTAGTAGCATTTCTGCTTCTTACAAACTTTAAGGCAGTTTCTCCATCCATATTTTGTTTACCTTGAGCGAAACGAAGGGTTTCATATCTACATTTGTATAATTTATCTCCATCACACAAATCATTTTCCCTGCCCTCTATCGGATATTTTTCATCAGTAAATGAATTGCCAACATCAACATTAATTCCTCCAACAGTATCAACTAAATCTTTAAACAAAGAAAAATCAACAACTACATAATAATTGGGTGTTATACCAGTAACACTAGATACACTGGATGAGGCAAGATCAAAACGTCCGTAATGATAGGCGGTGTTTAATTTAGCACGAATAGCTGGAATCCAGATGTCTCGAGGTAAAGAAAGAATACTAATTTTACTAACATTTGGATTTAAATTAACTAGCATTATCGTATCTGTTAAATCTGGAGCAATATGACCCTCACCGCCTTTACCGAGAACCAAAATTGATACCTCAGTATCAATTTTAGGGAATAGCGTACAGGTTATAGCGATTAGAAAAATAGACAAAACAACTAAACCGCCAAAAAACAACAAAACAATTTTAATTACTCGCATGCTACTATTGTAAATAATATGGACGATCTTAACAAGGAACAGCAAGAAGCTGTAACCTACACAAATGGACCACTTTTGGTTTTAGCAGGCGCAGGATCAGGAAAAACAAAAGTATTAACTCAAAGAGTAGCTCATTTTATTAAAAGTGGTTCTGTAGAAGCAGAAAACTGTTTAGTCCTCACTTTTACCAACAAGGCTGCAAATGAGATGAAACAAAGGATTGGCAATAGTAACATTGGTTTTGCTGGAACTTTCCATGGATTTTGTGTAAGAGTTTTAAGAATAGATGGGCAAAAAACAGGAATTGATAAAAACTTTTTAATCTATGATGAAAATGATCAAAAAGATTTAATTAAAGACATAATCTTGGAAATTGGTATCAAAGATACGATAAAACCTTCATCTGTTTTATACTCTATCTCTGAAGCCAAAAATCAAATGCTAGAGCCAACAGATCAAACTATTTCTACAATTTATAAAGCGTACGAGAGAAAATTAAAAGAAATTAATGCTTTAGACTTTGATGATCTTCTAATTAAAACTGTTTTACTTTTTGAAATACCAAAGGTTGTTTCAAAATGGAGAGAAAAAATTAAACAAATATTTATTGATGAGTGGCAGGACACAAATAAAATACAGTATAAATTAATAAGACTAATAGACGGAAATAGAGGTGTAATTACAGCTGTAGGAGATGCCAGTCAGTCAATTTACTCCTGGAGAGGGGCAGACTATAGAAATATAAACTATCTAATTGCCGATTACCCAAAAATAAAAGTTATTAATCTGGAACAAAATTACAGAAGTACACAAAATATTTTAGAAGCAGCTAATGCTGTAATTTCTAAAAATACGACTCACCCTATTTTAAAATTGTGGACAGAAAAAGATGGCGGAGAAAAGATAACAATTTATCAAGCTAGAAACGGGTTTGATGAAGCTGATTTCGTAGTAAATAAAATCAAATCGTTAGGTAATTTTAATAATATTGCAATTCTATATAGAACTAATGCCCAGTCTCGTGTACTCGAAGAGGCACTGCTTCATGCAGGAATACCTTATTCATTAATTGGAGGGACTAGATTTTATGATAGAAAAGAAATAAAAGACATACTTTCATACTTAAGGCTTTTAGTTAATCGCAAAGATTCAGTCTCCAAAAAAAGAGTGTTAGCCTTAGGCAAGAGAAGGTATGAGAAATTTGAGGAACTAATTATAGATATTGAAAAATTTAGAACTCTAGAAATAATGGATGCAGTTCTGTCAAAAACTGAGTATTTAACAAAATTTAAAGAGGGCGATCCAGAAGATGCAGAGCGGCTTGAAAACATTAAAGAACTTCATTCTGTTGCAATAGAATTTCCAAATTTAATAGAATTTTTGGAACAAGTCTCTTTAGTTGAGGCGGGGCCAATTCACGAAACAAAGAATACAATTACACTCATGACACTTCACGCAGCCAAGGGACTGGAATTCTCAGTTGTTTTTATTGTTGGAATGGAAGAAGGAATATTTCCTCACTCAAGATCTCTCTGGGAAAAAGAGCAACTGGAAGAAGAAAGAAGGCTTATGTACGTAGGAATAACAAGGGCCAAAGAAATATTGATTTTATGTTACGCAAGTAAACGTCTCTTCTATGGAGAGAAGTCAAGTAATGCACCCTCAAGATTTTTGTCAGATATCCCTGAAAATTTACTAAATGGAATCGTTGAAAAAATATTTGAAGATACGCAAATTAATGATGACGACTTAAACTTTGACAATATATTGGATAAATACTTAAAATAAATCATGACACATCCACTACAAACAAAAGAATGGGCTGAATTTAGAAAAGAGTGGGGAAATGAAGTTGAATTTATAGATAATAACTTAATTATTTTCTCTAAAATACCCTATACTAATTTTACAATCGGTACTTGTTTAAAAGGAAATGATATTGCAAGGTCAGACCTTACAATAGCTCGAAAAATAGGGCAAAACAAAAATGCTATATTTATAAAATATGAGCCAAACACTCAAAAAAGTGATATACACGCATGCGCGTCAATAATTCAGTCATACATTAAATCAGGATTGGTCAAGGGAAAAACTTTATTTACGCCAACAACTTTCTGGATTGACCTTACAAAATCTGAGGAAGGACTCCTAAAATCTTTTTCAAGTAAAACAAGATATAACATAAGATTGGCCCTGAAACATGGGGTTAAAGTAAAAATAGACAATTCAGATGAAGCCTTTGAAAAGTATTTAGAATTAACTTTTGAAACAGCTAAGAGGCAGGGATTCTATGCACACACAGAAAAGTATCACAGATTGATGTGGAGACACTTGAATCAAAAGCTAATAGCTAATAGTCAACAGCCAATTGCCACTTTGCTGACAGCTACATACAAAGGCGAAATTATTTCTACCTGGATACTCTTTGCTCACGACGGATTTTTATATTATCCATACGGAGCATCAACTGATAAATACAAGGGGGTAATGGCCAATAACTTAATGATGTGGGAGGCAATTAAATTTGGTAAAAAGTTAGGTCTAGCAACTTTTGATCTTTGGGGGAGAGAAGAGGGTAAAGGATTTACAAAGTTTAAGGAAGGCTATAATCCTAAAGTTGTTGAGTTTATAGGAAGTTGGGATTTAATTATCAATAAACCCCTGTATTACTCATATAAGATTGCAGAGAAAATCAGATGGTTTATACTTCGTCTTATAAAATGACTGACATTCGGCAATCATTAAATTATGCTAAATATTTGAAATCCCAGGGCTGGATAGTTGAAAGAATCAAAAACACTAACTATTTTATTAAAAAATTGCCATTTTTAGGCTCAGTGTTAAAAATTCAGAGGCCAAGACAACTAGACATTTATACAACTAGACAACTCGAAAAAAAATATAAAGTTTTTCAAACAATTATTGAACCCGATTTAGCCTCCGTCGTCAATTCCTTTTCTTACGTACATAATAAAATGTTAGCATATGGTTTTAAATTGTCAAAGAGTCCGTATTTGCCGTCAAAAACTCTGCATCTTGACCTTACTAAACCTATTATTTTTAATAAAGAAACAAGAAGATGCATAAAAATAGGGAAGCGAGCAAAAATTACCGAGTATTCTACCCCAAAAGAAATAGAAAAATTTCATAATGTTTGGAAAAAATCTGTAAATTTTCATCGCTTTGTACCAAGCCTTCAAAGTTTAATAAACTTGAAAAAAAGCTTCCCGAACAATAACTCAATTTTCCTTGCGTCGCACAATAAATTTAGCAATATTATAGGGGGAGCGATTTTCACGCGCAGTTCACACGATTTCGGGTATTACTGGTATGGATTTACCAACAAAGAAGGTCGCACTTCCCTCTCCCAATACTCTCTCCTCTGTTCTGGAATACTATGGGCTAAAAAGCAGGGATGTAAAATTTTTGACTTTGAAGGCATATATGATGAAAGGGTTCCAAATAAAAGCTGGCTTGGCTTTACCCATTTTAAAAAATCCTTTGGTGGCCGTGAAGTCCTCTACCCAGGATGCTACACAAAATTACGATTACCTATTTAAATAATATTTTCCACCACTTTCGGTAACAAATCCTTTGATACCCATTATTGATAGAGTTGACCCGATTTCAACAACACTCTCACCAATTTTAACTGCAATTTCATCAATCTCCATCGGTTCTGTTTCGAGAGCTTTAAATATTTTGTTTTCCATATTATTCATGTTTTGTGGAATTTGTATTTCCCTATCCGCTTTTACCTGTACCCTATTACCTAGAATGTCCTTGACATTCAATGCCATAATTGCATCCCCCGATTTTATTAGTTCATTACAGCCTACCGATACTTTGGAATTAATTGGCCCCGGAACTGCATAAACTTTTTTATCCATTTTCTTGGCTAATTTAGCTGTTATTAATGATCCACTATTTTCTCCTGCCTCAATAACTAAAACTCCAAGTGAAGAAAGTCCTGCAACTATTTTATTTCTTTGAGGAAACTTCCAAAGATGGGGTTTTGCCGAGTCTTCATATTCTGACACAATTGATCCACCTGACTCAATAATTTGATCATAAATTTTTGTGTTTTCAGGAGGATAGATTACATCTAGACCACAACCAAAGACTGCGATGTGGCAACCTCCATACTCAATAGTCTTTTCTGCAACTTCTGTATCCACTCCATACATAAAACCTGAGATTGTAGTTATTCCGTTGGCAACAAAGTCACTCACAAATTTATCAACTACTTCCCTACCATATCTAGTCATCTGTCGGCTACCAACAATAGCAATAGATTTTTTATTTATTTTGTAGGGATCAACCCCCCTAAAATGTAAGGTTTTCATAATGTGTTATTCTTCCTGTTACTTCAACTATACACACAGCATCTATTCTGTAACTTTCAAACTTTTCTGCAATATCAGGATTATTTAATAAATACATTTCTGCAGTTTTTCTAACTTGCGCTAATTTATTTTTCCCTATCATTTCCTCTGGAGTTCCATAGTCCTCAGTTGTTTTTAATTTTACTTCTACAAATACCAAAATGGCTTGCCCTGAGCTTGTCGAATGGGTTACAATTAAATCTAACTCTCCCCATTTGGTTGAATTGTTTTGATCCAGTATCTGATAGCCTTTATTTCTAAGTAATTCAGCAGCCATCTCCTCCCCCTGTTTTCCAATTAGCCTATTTAATTGCTTCATAAAATCAATAATTTATTACTGTTTTAATTCTATCTACATAAACTAGAGTATTGGAATTGTTAAATTCTTTCATCTCATCAAAGGATGCAAAAATATTTTTTAATTTTTTTATTTGTTGTTTATTTAACCAAATATTTTCCCCATATTTAGTCTTTTTTCTAAAACCTCCTTTTATATTGTCCACTTTGTAAACCCAAAAATATTCATCTTCTAACGATGTTTTTTCTTTATCTAATCGAATATAGTGAGCAATCCCTTTTAATGTAAAATCTCCGTCTAAACCAGTCTCTTTTTTCAAAACTCTCTCTGATGTTTTAATTGGGTTTTCGCCAAACAATACTTTACCAGAGATAGAACCATACCAGTTTTTAAACGGCTCTTTTCCTCGTCGATGGATCAAGTATTCTTTCTTGCCATTTTTAGTACGAATACAATGTATAGCAACTCCTATCTTCGCCTGTTTTTCCGCCCTATTTATAAATTCTTTTCCCTTGCTAGTAAGTGAATATTTTAAGTCATCTTTTGAAATGAATTTATTTGTAACCAACCTTTTTAAATGAAAATTAAAGCGATCACTTGTTATGTTGTAAATATTTAACTCACTAAAACTTGCGCGTGTTTTAAACTGAAGTGACTTAAGAATAAAAGATTGAGTTCTGTGCATATTTGGCTAATTATATACTAGTATTGCGTTCATGCGTATTTAGTTAATTCGACTTCACTAGATTTAATTAGAATCTTAACTCACTATAAATTATGGTTGTAAACATATTGGTTGACAAAATCAGTTCTACTTTTGGCATAAACCGAATTGTTTGCTTTCTATATTTCGGATCAAACGCATTTAAATTAAATGTTAATAATCGTTCAGACTACGATTTTTTATTACTTTTAGACAAATACAATAAAAATGACTTGAGTAAATTAAGGCGAATAGTATCAACTAAAATGTTTGGTAAAACAGACTTGAATTTAAATATTCTTTATCAAAGAGATATCTTAAAAAGAGGGCTTAATGATTTTCAACTTCGTTCATTGCGTCCCGATTTTTATAGTTATCTAGAAACAACCATATGCTTAATTGGAAATAATTTTTTCGAAAGATATCCCTTAATTATCTCAAACAAAAAACTCTGTGAATATGTAGATTTTAAAATTCAAGAATATTATGGTCGCTGTGACAAATTATTTTTATTAGAAAAAAGTTCCAAAACCTTAATTGCAAAGATTAAAAAATATACTAACGAAATGTTAAGAATGTTTTTGGTACGTGAGGGTAAATTAACAATAAGCCAAATCAAAAATACCCTGTACACAGATATTTACAATCAGGCTGTAATTCATAAAATTGTATCTAATAATTTTCAATCTCTGATTAGTTCAACTAAATTAGAAAAAATTGAAAGAGCCAGAAGGATTATTTATCAAAAATACTTAGAGAAGTTTAATCAAAGTTGATTCCACTATTTAATTGCTTCATATTGACAAGTTTAGTATAATATACATTAGTAAACCGAGGACTAAGCGGAACCCATGCGTAAAAGCAGATAGTGATGTCGATAACACTCGGTTTCTTTTTTTATAGTCTCCATAGTTTTAATATATCTTCGCAAGTAATCACTACGGCTTTATTTTTTAGCTTCTTTCTATGTATACTCCAGCATAACTTATGAGCAGCTGACAATTTACCAATTCTAGTAAAACTGATTTCTGGTTTATTTTTAATATTAGAGGTTGCAAACAGCTTACTTATGGTTTCTTTTATAAATTTATCTTTGTTTGAATATTCTTCATCAATATCAACTTTAGATAAGTTTTTACCGAATTTAATGAGTAATATAAAAATCAAGGTAGAAAAAACAACAAGAACCAAATCTGACCGAGAAACTATACTTTTTCTTAAAAATTTAACCAATTTAATCTTTTCAGAAACAGATACATAAACTGATCCAGATAAATGATTACCTCAAATTAGGGAAGCTATACAGAAACATCATGACTTTTATTTAAACTTAAAACCTGAAGAAATTAAAGAAGGTGATAAGGCTCATGTCGCATTGGCCAAACAAAGAGAAGCCGACGGTGACGTTAATCCCTTAGAATCTAGTCCCCAGTCCTAACTCTATACTGTAAAGCCTCGGCAACGTGATTGGGAAGAATTTTTTTAGATTCTGATAAATCGGCAATCGTTTGACTTACTTTTATAAGTCTAAAATAAGTTCTGGCTGATAAATTGTAGGTATTGACCGCTTGTTTTAATAACAATAAAGCCTCAGGAGTTATGTCCACAAACTCTTTAATATGTTTATTTTTCATATTTGCATTTGTATAAACCGATAAATTTTTAAATCTTTTATTTTGTATTTCTCTTGCTTTTATAACCTGCTCTCTAATTTTTTTAGAATTCGCGACAGTGCCCCGCGAAGCTTCATGCGAAGTGGGGTTCGCCATCAACTTATTAATATCAACAGCTGGTACATTTATATGTAAGTCAATTCTATCCATCAAAGGCCCTGATAATTTACTTTGATATTTCATAATCATTCTTGGGCTGCATTTGCAATCTTTTTTAGGATCTCCCAAATATCCACAAGGGCAAGGATTGGCAGCCGCTATTAACATAAAACTTGCGGGGAAATTAACCGATCCTGCAATTCTGGTTATTGACACCTCCCCATCCTCCATTGGTTGCCTTAAAGCTTCAAGTGTGCTTCTTGAAAACTCGGGGAATTCGTCCAAAAATAATACTCCGTTATGGGCAAGGGAAATTTCTCCTGGGTGAGGATTTGTTCCTCCGCCAATCAAGCCAATTCTACTGGTTGTGTGGTGCGCAGTTCTAAAGGGCCTTATACTAATCAGTCCTTCTCCGGCTGGAATTAAACCGGCAAGAGAATAAATTTTAGTAACTTCCAAGGCCTCTTCCTCATTTAATGGCGGTAGGATTCCGGCTGATGCGCGAGCCAACATTGTCTTTCCTGCACCTGGCGAACCCATCATAAAAATGTTGTGACCTCCGGCTGCAGCGATAGTCATGGCTCTTTTTGCAGATTCCTGTCCAATAATTTCAGCAAAATCAAATTCAATATTTTCGTGAACAGAGGACTGTGAACTGTGTACCGTGTGTTTTAACTGATCAATTTTTTTAACCCCATTTAAATGACCAACAAGTTCGAGTAAAGATTTAACAGGATAGACATTAATTCCAGCTAAAACAGCAGCCTCATTGGCAGAGTCAAACGGTACAAACAAATTCTTGATCTTTAATGCTTTTGCTGCAAGACCTAAAAGAAAAACACCTTTGGTGTGGCGAAGTCCACCATCAAGTGAAAGTTCACCGTAAAAAAAAGATTTTTCTTGCGGAAGTTTTACCTCACCTAACGATGCAAGTATCCCAATTGCTATCGGCAAATCATAAAGGGAGCCTTCTTTGGGGATATCGGCAGGAGCCAAGTTAACTACAATTTTTATATTGGGAAGTTCTATATTAGAATTAATTAAAGCTGTTTTAACCCTTTCCTTTGCTTCTTCAATTGATTTATTGGGAAGGCCTATGATATTAAAACCCGGAAAGCCTTTTTTAAAAACATTAACCTCAACCTCAATAAGGTTTGGCTCCAAACCAAAATGACTGGCAGAAAGTATTTTAGTAAGCACTAATAAATGATATCAGATTATTTTGGGTTCTAGACGATTAATATTTGATATACAATCTAATCCTTGATCATAAGAATATATACCTTTATATTTCCCATGTAATTTTAGCGCCCCAAAGTATGAATCTATCCAACTAACATTTTTGTCAAAATAAATATCCAACGCTTTTAATATTAAATCTTTGTTACACTTCACTGATGGAAGTGAAATAATTATTTTTATTTTATCAATTATCATTTCCTTATCAAGTTTATATACTGATTTTAATACCCAAATTGTTTCTGATATTAAAACATCAGACAAATAAACTGATGGTGTTGCCGATTTTAATAATTTATAAACCGCTGAAGATTTTTTAGCATCATCATTTGTCAAAAATCTAATTAGTAAATTTGTGTCTAATAGATACATTTTACTGATTCATATTTATTACTCGCTCTAAATATTCTAAGACGGCTTGTTTCTCAGCTGTATCAGACTCTAACTTAATTAATTTTTGCAATGGAATATTCTTATTTTGTTTAACTGAGCCTCTAAGTGAAATTAAATCGGAAACTGGTTTTAATTTTAGATAGTCACCATCAGAAAAAAAGGCAATTTTTGTGCCTATGGCGAGCTGATGTCGAATCCTAGCTTCAATTGGGATTGTTACCTGTCCCTTGGTAGTCAATGTCATTAATTGCATAGTAATACTACTATAGTGTAAGTAATACCTACTGTCAAGTGGTATTACCGTCTATAAAACTTCAAGATGTATAATTACTGTATGACAAGAATCGAAAAGAAAACATGGCCTGAGTTATTTAATAAAATTCTTTCTGGAGAAAAAACATTTGATGTTAGAATTGCCGATTTTAAAATTAAAGTGAAAGATGTTTTAGTTCTACGCGAATATGATCCAGTCAAGAAAAGCTACACAGGGAGAAAAATCGAGAAAAAAATTACTTTCGTTTTAAATTCAAAAGATCAAAAATTTTGGCCCAAAAAAGATATTAATAAATTTGGATTAGCAATCATGGGATTTAAGTCACTTCAAAAAATTTGACTATTGAGTAGTAGTAGGATGGCAAAACATTGAGTATTCGCATTTTCCCTGACAGAAGAAGTTGTTATTACATTTGAAATCACTTTCTTCAATTTCTTTTTTAATTTCAAATATTTCTTTTTTAACGCTGTCAAGCGCTTTTCTTGTTCGTTTGGTTGTTATTTTTTCCTGAGTATCTAAATAGTAAAGTGATAGTTTAATGTCTTCAGGTTTTACTTTGTATAAATTTGAAATGGCCAGGCAATAAAAAGAAAGTTGCATATCTTTATCAACTTCTTTTTGTGTTGGGATATTAGCTCCTGTTTTGTAGTCAATTATTTCTAATCTTCCGTTTCCAAGATCATCTAGCCTATCGATAACTCCCCCAATCTTTAAAGTCTTATCGACTGGGATCGTAAACTTTTGTTCAAGAGATACAGTTTTTATTTTTGGGTCGTAAGCATTTTTCAAAAAACCCAATAAATAACTTTCTCCTTTTTTATAAAATTCCAGTTTATGCTTTTTATTAATATATCCCTCAGCAATAAAATTATTCTTGTATATCTCAAATATATCTTTCTTCGTCTCGAAATAATCTTTTAAAGTATTATGAATTGACACTCCAAAGGAGATAGAGGCAGACGGTGGGGTAGGAAGTTTATAAATATATTTTAATTTATAGTGCATTGGACAAGTTTTGAATGTTTCGATTTGAGAAACTGACAAATAGTCAATTTTTAGTGATTGGTGATTAGTGACTGGTGACTCGTGTTTTGGAATTTGTAAATTAAAAATTGATTGAAAATTGTTAATTGGTAATTGCAAATTAGGAAGCTTTTCTAAAGCTTCTAACACAAACGTTGATATTTTCTTTTTTCTCTTTCCATCTCCGTAAAAATCAGCTGCAGTAAAATAAAGTCTTTCTTTTGCTCTGGTCATGCCAACATAGAAAAGTCTTCTTTCTTCCTGTAAATGAAAATCTCCTGTTGGTAGTGTTTCTTTAATCAGGTCGTCAGGTATTGGAATCTGTTCGCGCCGTTCTCGTGATGGAAATCTTTCACTTACTAAATTGACCAAGAATACAACTGGAAATTCTAAACCTTTGGAGCTATGAACTGTTAAAATATTAATGGTATTATTTTCCTGCCAATCGCCATCAGTAACATTTGGCGACTCGCCTACTTCTGTTAGTAGATCTATATAGTCTACCAATGCAAAAACGCTTAAATCTTTATTTGATTCTTCAAAAGATTTTATCTTTTCAAAAAATTTGGCAATATTTTTTGCTTTGACATCTTCACTATTTTCCAAGATTTTTTGATAAATTCCCACTTCACTTATATAGTCGTATAAAATTTGTCCCGCCGTTTCTTTGTTTATTAACTTAAAGTGTCTGTCGATTATTTTTAGTAATTTAACAACTTTCTTGTCGTCACTTTCCATAATTACCTCAAAAATAGATGAACTGCTTCTTTTTGCTTTAGTCGCAATTTTTATAAGTTCTAGGCTCGAGATATTAAATATACTTGATGACAATAACCTATACAAACTAGCCGAATCTTCTGGATTATATAATACTTTCAGATAACAAATTAGATCAATTATTTCTTCTTTTTCAAAAAGTTTTGATGGGCCTAAAAACTGATGCGGAATACCTTGTCTTTCAAATTCCCTTATAAAAGCGTCAGTATGGTTGTTGGCTCTTACCAATATCGCAATATCACTATAATTATATTTGTCTTTACTGATTAATTGGGTTACTAAATTACAGATTTTTTCTGCTTCCTCTTGTCCTGATTTTGTATGTATAAACTTGATATCTGTTAACTGTTTACTATTTACCGCCTTAAGTTTTTTAGATATTCCCAACCGGTACTCTAAAGTATCTGGGTCATTATGTTTAATTAACTTATAAGCGCCATCAAGAATTGTTTGAGTTGATCTGTAGTTTTGATTCAAGGTAATAATTTTAACTTTAGGATACGTCTTTTTGAATTGGATAATATTACTTATGGCAGCTCCCCTAAATTTATAGATTGATTGGTTATCGTCCCCTACAACTGAGATATTTCCATATTTTCGAGCAAGTAAGTTAATCAATTCGTTTTGTCCATAGTTGGTGTCTTGAAATTCATCGACAAGAATATATTTAAACTTTTGCTCATAAATTTTTAAAATATTGGGGCGTTTATTAAATAATTCTAAAGTCTTTGTTATCAAATCTCCAAAATCAAATTTGCCTTCTTTTATTTTTAAGTAATCATATGTTTTATAAGCACTTGCCAGTTCTTTAATTTTTGTTATCTCTAGTGTTTCTTCATTTGTATATTTTTTTGCATATTTCAAATATTCTTCTGGTCTTACTACCTCATCCTGAAGTCTACTAAAATGCTGTAACATTCCCTCAATAAACTTATTAGGGTTTCCAAGTGGTCTAAAATAATCAAGCTTAAAATCAAACAGGTTTTTCTTTATTAGGTCAATACTTTCAGCAGTTGTCATTAATTTAAAGTTGGAAGGCAAACCAATATGGATTGCATTATCACGAAGCACGCGATCGCAAAAGGCATGAAAGGTAGAAATCCACATTTCACCATAACCTAAGGGCATTGCCATATCCACCCTCTCCTCCATTTCGGCTGCCGCCTTTTCAGTAAAAGTTAAAGCTAAAATTTCTTCAGGTAAAACTCGCTCTTTTGTTATTAAATATTTAATTCTTTCAGTTATTACAGTAGTTTTTCCTGTCCCCGCCCCGGCGATTATTAAAAGCGGGCCTTTGTCGTGTTTTACGGCCTGCAACTGTTCCTTGTTTAGTTTTTTTGGAGTACCTTTCACATTTCAGATTGTATCACGAAGCAAAAGCAAATTTATTCTTTTTGTCAGCTTCTAAAGCTCCACTTATATAAATCTTAAGAAGTGATTGGTATGGCACATCTATTTTGTTGGCTTGTATTTTTACATCATCCAACATCCCCGCTGGTACACGTAAGGAAATTGTTTCCGTTGAAAACTTCAGATTTGGAAACTTAACATGTCTAGCTTTGGACCAATCAAAATATAACGAGGTGTCTGCTGTATCCCAAAAGGCTCTTTCTGCATCCTCGTTTTTAAATTTAGGAATTGGTAATATTTTTTTGTTTTTCATTTTCGTATTTAATTCTTTCTTTTTTATTCATTAACCTTGCCGAAATTATTCGTATTTTTGTTTTTCTTATTGTAAATGTAATCGATAATTTGTTGTTTACTTTGCTTGCACCTAGTATCTGGTATCTTTTCTCAACTTGAGAATGCTTCACATCCTCAAAAATAGATGAATAATCATCATCAAATACTTCTTCTGATTCTTTATAAATTATATTATGTTTAAGCCAACTCTTCTCTTTGTTCCATTTATCCCATTCAAAACCATCAACATTCTTAAATAAATCATCCATTCCATTTGTATATCTCTATAATATACATTATTTCTTTTTTGTCAAGTACTGTTTTCGTAAATTGGGCTCAAATCTCTCAATTGCATATCTTAAAGCCGTTCTCGGCATAGTAGATGCGTGTATATCAAGAAATTTAATTTCATCTTTGATAGATACTCTTTTACCTACCTCACGAAGTGCCCAGCCAACAGCTTTATGGATTAAATCGTAAGGATCATTAACCAAAATTTCTGCAATTTGCAAAGTTTCTCTCGATAATCCTTTATCGATAAAGGCAAATGTAGAAATCGTGGCAATTCTTCTTTCCCAAAGATTTTTTGATTTTACTAAATGCGTTAAGAGGGTCGGAACCTCTGATATCTTCTCTTTCAGGTTCCGACCCTGTAAGAATAGATAATCGCCCACTATTTTATGTGCAGATAAATCCACCAAATCCCAGTTATTTATATGTTTTGTGTTTTTTAAGTAAAACTTAAAAATATTTTCTTTTGTGTTTATATCTCCTTTTTGATACTGATAAACTAAAATCAAAAGAGCAATTAATCTTTCTTCATGAACTTTAGATTTAATTAATTTTTGTACTTCAAGAAGAGTTAAATCTTTATATTTCTTCGTTAGTTGATGACAAACAGGAACTGTTAATCCGTAAAATTTATCCCCCTCACCATATTCTCCTTTTCCAGTCTTAAAAAACCTCTGCAAGTTTTTTGCTCGCTCTGTATTTCTTAATTTCCTAGTTTCCCTCTGAAGCTCTTCAATCATTTTTCTACTCTAAACATTTTCCCATGACCAGGAATTATAAAGTCTGCAATTTTTAAAACCTCTTTTCTAGTTTCTACCAAGGTTTTCATATCAGAAGCGAAATCGTCATTTTTTTCAACATCAATTTCTTGTTCTTCATTTTCTTTCCACCAAAAAATATCAGCCCCAACTAACACCCTTCCTTTTTTAGTTTCAACTAATAAAGATGAGTGATCTGGAGAATGACCTGGAGTTTTAATGATTTTAATATCAGTTTCGGGAATTTCATTACCCATATCTCCACCAATTGGCCCCTTTTGATATTGGATAGAGTCCATAACAACTGCGTTTTCAAAAACCCCCATTAATAAACAATGGTCTGGATGATAGTGGGTAATAAAAACAACATCTATATCACCAGTTGTAAGTTTTTCATTTAAAAGAGAATTTAGAAGAAGTTTTCTGTTACAACCAGGGTCTACAATTATTTTTTTAGAACCAGTATCAATTAGTGTTATTGACGAACTCGCGTCCCATGTACCATCAGCATTTACTTTTGCATATCCCTCAACTAAAACTTTCACCTTATTCATTTTTCCTCCCCCATTTCAATTTCCACTTTTATCCAATCAAAATAGGCTTTGTTAACTTTATAAGTTGGAATGGCAATAATACACGGAACTTCATATGGATGAATTTTATAAATTTCTTTTTCTAAATCTTCAAACTTTGACTTTAAGGTTTTAATAATCATTACAACTTCCTTCGATTCGTCGATAATGTTTTGTTTTGGTGGCCACCAAAACAATGGATAGAGTTGAGGTAAAACATTCACGCAAGCACATGTTCTTGTTTTAAGTAATTTTCTACCAGCCTCTTTTGCTTGTTTTGCATTTTCCCAAGTTGTGTAAACCAAAATTAATTCATCCATAAATTTTTATCTTTGGAGATAAATTCCAAAATTTGTTTTTGTTTTGGAGTGAGTAGGTTTTGCCCCATACTAAGTATTCTATCATTCTTGCCCTATTAGGGTCTAATTCACTTTTTAAAAATTCCCAATTATCTTTAATCTCGACTAATTTTAGCCTTTTACCGTTTAGGCCATAATTAATTTTTTGGGATAACTCCCAAATATTTTTAGAGAGTCTTGTTTTAAATTGTGTAGTATCAGTATTCCAGTTTTTCATATCTAATTATAACACGAAGTGTTGAATCTCATACCAGTTTTTTGTCTTCTTTGATGTCTAAATTTTGAGTATTATCAATTTTATTCCCCAAGTTGGTAAATGAAGAAAAAACATTGCTCATCATGTTTGTAGCATTAACTAAATGTTTTTGGAGTGTGGAGAGGTTTTCCTCAACTTTTCCATAATCTTTTTTAATTGCTCGAAGAGATGAAAGTATAACTTGAGCCTGTTTTTCAATTTTTTGACCTTCAAAACTCATTAAAATTGCTTTGATGTAAGCATAAAAAGTAGTTGGAGAAACCGGAAGTATTCTCTTGCTCTGAGCGAAGTCGAAGAGTGTTTGATTGTTAACTATTTCATAGTAAACCGCTTCAGACGGAATATACATTAATGCATAATCCAATGTTCCCTCATCGGTTAATATGTATTTTCTTGATATATCGTCTATGTGTTTTCGCACATCTGATTCAAAAACCTTTTTATAAACTGGGTCTGTTTGCATTTTTCTAAAGTTTTCTAATGGGAACTTTGAATCAACCGGAATTATCCCAGCTGAGGTCATAATAGCCGCGTCAACCTTTTCCCCTGATTTAAAGGTGTACTGAAGGTTAAATGATTCATTTGGTAAAAATTGCTTTAAGAGTTCCTTTAAAACTTGCTCCCCTATGTTTCCTCTAAGTTTTGGGGAGGCTAGAAATTGATTAAACTCTGCAATGTTTTTTTGTAGATCGGAAACTACTCTTGAAGCATTATCTAATCTATCACCAATTGCACTATTTTGACTATCAATCCTAGTATTTGTGGTTTTTAAATATTCTAAAAGCTCAGGGGAAGATCTTTGACTTTTTAAAATAAGCATTCCAACCAAAAAAATTAGAACTATAATTAGAGTAATGACAACAAAGTCCATGCAAAGACATAATATCATATTGAGGCGTAAGAATTTTCTACCTTCTTTAATTGTAATTACTCTTTTATGGTCAACTTTGGGATTTTTGGTATATTTCACGGATCCACAAAATCAGTTATTTGTTGTTTTATTTTTCATTATTTTATTTATTGCACTTTTCCTTACATCTGCACTTGTTTTAGGAAATTCCAGAAGAGGGCTTATTGTTTCGATAATTTTAACTTTGTTTACCTTGTTTAGACTCTTTGGAATTGGTAACATCTTAAACTTCCTACTTCTTGTAGGGTTAGGAGTAATAATAGAAAGTTATGCAAAGTTTACAAAAAGAAATAGTTAAAACATTTTTTCAAACTCTTGAAGATATTAAAACAAAAAGAGATTTTGAAATATTTTTTAGTGACTTTTTAACCCCAAAAGAGCTTGAAATTTTTTCAAAAAGACTAGCGGTTGCCTACTGGCTGAAGAAGGGCCGAAATTATGAAAACATCAAAAATAATTTAAAGGTATCAACTAGGACAATTTCTGAGGTTAAAAAACTAATGGATACTCCTGGAATTAAATTAGCTTTAAAAAAAATGGAAGCTGAAGAATGGGCCAATGTCTGGAGCGAGAAGATCAAAAAACTAGTATAATAGCTTCATGGGTAGAAAATTTTATATAACTTGTGCTATTCCCTATGTTAATGCTAAACCTCATGTTGGGCATGCATTGGAATTTGTACAAGGTGATGTTATTGCCAGATATCACAAATTATTGGGTGAGGATGTAATTTTGCTTTCTGGTGGAGATGAGAATGCGCTAAAAAATGTACAGGCTGCAGAAAAAGCAAATGAGCCAATTCAGGAATTTGTTGATAAAAACAATAAGTTATTTGTCGAACTTACAAAAAACTTAAACTGTGAGTTTGATATTTGGCAAAAAGGCAGTGATAAAGAGAAACATTTCAAATCCTCACAGAAACTTTGGGAACTTTGTAAAGATGATATCTATCAAAAAGAATACGAAGGCTTGTACTGTGTTGGTTGTGAAGCTTTTTATTCTCCAGAAGATTTAAACGAAAACGGAGAATGTTTTGAACATCCAGGCAAAAAACTAGAATCAGTAAAGGAAAAAAATTATTTCTTTAAATTATCAAAATATCAAAAGGATTTAATAGATTTAATAAGTAAAGACAAATTAAAAATCTACCCCATTGAGCGAAAAAACGAAGTCCTCTCCTTTTTGAAAGAACCCCTACAAGACATTTCTATCTCTCGGTCTAATGAAAGAGCTAAAAACTGGGGTGTGCCTGTCCCCAATGATGACTCACAAAAGATTTATGTTTGGTTTGATGCTTTAAACATCTATCAATCAGGTATTGGTTTTGGCTGGGATGAGGAAAAATATAGAAAATATTGGCCCGCAGACCTTCATATAATTGGTAAAGGGATAACTCGATTCCATGCAGTTTACTGGCCTGCATTTTTACTTTCAGCTGGACTTAAAATACCTAAGGCTTTGTTTGTTCATGGATATTTTACCGTAAACGGACAAAAAATGAGTAAAACTTTAGGAAATGTCATTGATCCAAATGAAATAATTGAAAAGTATGGAGCAGATGCATTGAGATACTATTTTTTAGCAAAATTTCAACCTTTTACAGACGGAGACTTCTCAGAAAGTAAATTAAAAGATGTCTATAATGCAGATCTTGCAAACGGTTTGGGTAATCTTGTTTCCCGTGTTGCAAAACTTTGCGAAAACTCAAAATTTGAATTTAAACTTTCCAGTCCTGAAATTTACCAACAAGTTTCAAACTCAATAAAAGAGTTTCGATTTGACAATGCCCTCAAATTTATTTGGGAAAAAATTACTTTAGTAGACAAAGCGGTTAATAAATCAGAGCCATGGAAATTAAGTGGCGAGATTTTAAAAGAGACGTTGCAAAAATATTTATGTGAAATTAGAACAATTGCTTTAAACCTAAAGCCTTTTTTACCTAATACTTCTGAAAAAATATTGGCAAATATAGGAAGTAACAGACCAATTTCTGAAGTCTTATTTCCTAGATTATGAGGAAGTTTATTATTAGACATGAAAAACAGGTCTTAAGGGCTTTTGAAATTTTACCTGGTTTTTTTTCTTGGAATATGATCTTGTTTCCCTACTGGGGAATATTTGTGTTTCCTAATTTTATTGCCTACTTTATCCTTCTTTTTAATGTTTACTGGTTTTATCAATCTTTTTTAGTTGCTATTACTTCAATTGTTTCTCATCTTAAAATACAAGCAGCTATTAATTACGACTGGATGGCTGACTTAAAGACTTTTAAAGATTTTAAAGATGTTAATCACTTAATAATTATTCCCACTTTTAAAGAACCATTACATATTTTAGAAAGAACCATTAACTCTTTAGTTGGTCAAACCTTTCCAACTAAACAAATTGCAGTTATTTTAGCAATGGAAGAAAAAGAATTGCCTGAGGACAGAAATTCTAAATTTGAAATTTTAAATTCTAAATTTGGGAACAACTTTAAGCATTTTTTGAGAACAGTACACAAATTAAAAACTGGTGAGGTGACAGGGAAAGCGTCAAACGAAAGACACGCTGCAGTGTGGTTTAAAAGAAACTTCATTGAAAAGGACCAGTATGACATTAACTATTTGACTGTCACAAGTTGTGATGCTGATCATAAATATCATCCCAACCACTTTGCAAATTTAGCTTTTAAATTCTTGGATAACCCCAAAAGATATCGTACTTTCTGGCAACCGGCAGTTATGTTTTACAACAATATTTGGGAAATACCGGCAATTACAAGAGTTCCAAACACCTTAGGTTCAATCTGGAATTTATCGCAACTCCCTCGTAAAGATAGGCTTATAAACGCTCAAAATTATTCACTTTCTTTTAAGCTCTTAGACGAAGTTGATTATTGGGATGCAGATAAAATTCCTGAAGATTGGGGAATATTTTTCAAAGCCTATTACAAAGTTAACGGTGGTCTTGAGGTAGAACCAGTTTACCTTCCACTGCATGCTGACGCGGCTCAGTCTTCTTCATTTTGGAAAACATTAAAAAATCAGTATGAACAATACAGAAGATGGGCTTGGGGTGCATCTGATGATTCTTGGATCATTAGAAATTATTTATTGGACACTAAAATCCCCTTCTGGGACAAGACCACAAGATTAACCCATGTACTTTGGTCTCATTTTATGTGGCCAGTTAATTGGTTTTTAATTACAATAGGATTAACCCTTCCTACACTCTTAAACCCTGCTTTTGGAAGGACAACGTTAGGGTTCATGGTTCCTAAACTTTCTTCCTACATCTTGACAGCTTCACTTGTATTTCTATTATCACTCGTTTTTATAGACAATATTTATAAACCCAAAAGACCTGAAAATGTTTCTGTTTGGAAATCAATCCTTTTTCCCTTTGAATTTATCTTAATGCCAATTGCTGGTTTTTTCTTTGCAGCGCTCCCAGGATTGGATGCACACACCCGCCTGATGCTTGGGAAATATATCCAATATAAAGTAACGGAGAAAGTGTAGCTAGAAACTAGAATCTAGTAACTAGTATCTAGCTTCTATAAAAATCAATTGTTCTCATAAGGCCGTCTGTAAGTTTTACTTTTGGTTCCCAATTAAGAAAGTCTCTAGCTTTTGAGATATCAGGGCATCGTTGCATTGGATCATCTGGTCTAAAAGTTCCTGAGTATATTACTTGTGATTTAGAATTTGTTAAATCAACAATCTTTGTAGCAAGATCTGAAATTTTGTATTCTTCGGGATTTCCTAAATTAAATACTTCGCCTTTAGTACTTTCAACAAACATTGCTTTTTTGATTCCTTCAACCAGGTCAGTAACATAACAAAACGACCTGGTTTGACTTCCGTCTCCATCAATTTTTATTGTCTCTCCATGAAGAGCCCAATTTATGAAGTTACTAACCACCCTTCCATCGTCTTTCTGCATATTAGGTCCATAAGTATTGAAAATTCTAATTATTCTGGCATCTATCCCATATTTGTTCAAAAAAACATAGGTCGTAGCTTCTGCAAATCTTTTGCTCTCGTCGTAGCAGGACCTGGGGCCAAAACTATTGGCATTTCCCCAATAGGTTTCTTTTTGTGGATGCTTTTCTGGATCCCCATATATTTCAGAGGTTGAAGCAATTAAAACTTTTGCCTTAGTATTTTTGGCTAAATTTAAAATATTAACTGTTCCTTGGGAATTTACTAAAAGTGTTTCCTCAGGAAGATTTTGATAATCAATTGGGGAAGCTGGAGAAGCTAGATGAAACACATAGCGTATAGCGTCTAGCGAATAGCGTATAGGTTGAACAATGTCGGCTTCAATAAACTCGAAATTAGAATTACTTAATAAACCTTCGATATTTTGTTTATTTCCTGTGATTAGGTTATCAAGACAAATAATTTTATATCCATCATCAAGGAGCGATTTGCACAGATGTGATCCAATGAATCCTGCGCCCCCTGTAACCAAACAGTTTTGCATATGCTAGAATTATATCAGAATGAAATCATTCTGGCATAAACTAATCTCCATTATTGATACACCACTTTGGTTAGAAATATTTTTTGCAGTATTACTTCTTCTTCGTATACCTTCGTTTTTTGAACCATATTACTATGGAGATGAAATGATTTATTTAGCTCTAGGTGAAGGCGTCAGACAAGGCATTCCCTTATATTCAGGATTACATGACAACAAGCCTCCTCTACTATACCTAACTGCAGCTATTGCTGGTAACTTGTTTTGGTTTAAAGTAATTTTAGCTTTTTGGAGTTTAATAACAGTTTATGGATTTTGGAAATTAATTAACCATCTTTATCCAAAAAAAGAAAGCCTTCATAAAATATCTACAATAATTTTTGGCCTACTCACAACACTTCCTCTTCTTGAAGGTAATACTGTAAATGCAGAATTATTTATGATTGGACCTGTAATCTTTGCCTTCTGGATTATTCTTTCGAAAGTAAATAATTTTAAAAATTTGACTATTGCGGGTTCTTTATTTTCTATTGCTGCACTTTTTAAAATCCCAGCAGCTTTTGATATTTTGGGAATAGTTATTTTTTGGTTGATTTATACCCGTTCGACAAGCTCAGGGCAAGTTTTTGAATTTATCAAAAAAAGTTTTTACTTGTTTTTAGGTTTTATTATCCCAATTGGCTTAACTTTTTTTTGGTATTATTTTGCAGGTAGTTTTAAAGAATATTTAATTGCAGCTTATTTACAAAACTTCGGTTATGTTAGTAGCTGGCAGAGAAGCGGTGTTAAGACTTCATTTTTGGTTAAAAACGGTCCACTCCTAATTAGAGCTGGAATAATGTTTATCGGCTTTTTGATTTTGTGGTTCTCTAGAAAAAAATTATCTAAAAATTTTATATTTGTGAGCACTTGGCTCTTGGCAACACTTTTTGCAGTGACATTATCTGAAAGGCCATACCCGCACTACCTAGTGCAATCTGTAGGACCAATTTCAATACTATTAGGAATTATAATAACCAACAAAACCATTGAACAAAGCCTAACTGTAATACCCCTGGCTCTTGCCTTTTTTGTACCTTTCTATTACAAATTTTGGTATTATCCAACATCTACCTATTATCAAAGGTTCATAAATTTCTCCCTGGGAAAGATAGACAAACAAGCCTACTTTAATGGATTTTCACCAAACATTAATACAAATTATAAAATAGCAGATTTTTTACATAAATCTGCCCAAAAAAATGAAAGTGTTTTTGTTTGGGGTAACGATTCAGCTGCAATTTATTCGCTATCCAAGAGACTACCCCCAATAAAATATGTTGCTGATTATCACATCAATGATTTTACCTCTAAAGAAGAAATTGGTAAGATTCTCGGAGAACAAAAACCCAAGTTCGTTGTTGTAACTTCAAATTCTCATTCATTTCCAGAACTTTACAGGTTCTTGAATCAAAAATATTATATAATATCTGAGATTGACTCTTCCCAAATATGGCTTTACCTAAACAAATAATAGATCCCCGATTTGAACGTTTGCCTTTGTTCAAATTAATAATTGTCACTATTGTCACAAATATCGTGGTTATTCTGCTTGGTATTTTGTCAAAAATTATCCTCCCCCCACAAATTCCAATTTTCTTTGGGTTACCACAAACAGAAGAGCAACTTGCCCCAGCTTTATTTATCACCATTCCTCCGATTATATCTTTGATATTTGTTCTAATTAATTCAATTATGGCTATAAATTTAGAAAGTAGTTATGTTAAAAAGTCTCTTGCTTTTGCATCACTTGCTGTAACACTACTTTCAACAATTGCCGTTTTTAAAATAATATTTTTAGTCGGCTCGATATAAATAAAATGGAAAGATTATTAAGCCTACTTATATACCCATTGGTAATTTCATCGTCAATTTCTTTCTTCCTAACTCCAGTAGTTATTAAATTCGCCAAGAGACTAAAAATAATTGATGATCCTAAAAAAAGCAACCACCCTAAAGTAATTCACACTAAACCTACCCCTAGGGGAGGTGGCATACCTATTTTTTTTGCAATCTTAACCACTACACTTTTGTTCATTCCTATAGATAAACATTTAATTGCAATACTAATGGGCGCTTTTGTTATTTTTGTCATGGGATTTTTAGATGATAGATACAACTTAAACCCATATTTACGGCTTTTCCTTGGACTTTTGGGGGCTTTAATACCAATTCTTTCGGGAATTGGTATTTCTTTTTTAACAAACCCATTGGGAGGAATTATTGATCTTTCAAACCCTATTATTTCAGACATCTTTGCCCTTGTTTGGATAGTCTTCATGATGAATATGCTAAATATGGGTGCAAAGGGTATTGATGGTCAATTATCAGGAGTAACAATTATATCAGCAATTACTATTACAGCCCTTTCTTTTACATATTCTGCAGATATTACCCAATGGTCAGTTATTATATTAACTTCAACGGTTGCGGGGGCATTTTTAGGTTTTTTCCCTTGGCACAAATACCCACAAAAAATTATGCCTGGCTATGGTGGAGCAACACTTGCGGGCTATATGCTTGCTATTGCTTCGATTCTTTCAACTACTAAGGTTGGTACTTTAATTGTTGTTTTAGGTATCCCTTTAATTGATACAAGTTATACGGTTTTGCGAAGAATTATTTCTGGCAAATCTCCAGTTTGGGGAGATAGAAGTCATCTTCATCACAAACTATTAGATTCTGGTTTCTCAAAAAAACAGGTTTCCCAAGTTTATTGGTCATTAACTTCAATCCTTGGAGTTCTTGCCCTAAATTTGAATAGTACATATAAGTTATATACAATCATAGGTGTAGCCTTTGTACTAGGGGGTGTGATACTATGGTTAACTTACCGTTCCAAATAATTTACGTTGCAAGACCAATTCATTGGGTTAAAAATTTTGCCCTCTTTGGCGCGCTTCTATTAACAGGGACTTTATTTGAAAAAGGATTATTTAAAGATGTCTTATTAGCTTTTATATCTTTTTCTTTCGCAACATCAGCCACTTATATTTTTAATGATATTATGGATGCAAAAGCCGATATCCTCCATCCAGTCAAGAAAAATAGACCAGTTTCTTCAGGAAAGTTGCCAGTAATTATTGCAATTTTAGAACTATTATCTTTTCTTTTCCTATCATTATTAATTGCATTCGCCTTAAATGATCTTCTTTTTACATTGATTCTTTTTTACTTTGGACTTCAAGCTCTTTATAGTATTGGGCTTAAAAATATCCACGTTGTAGATATCTTAATAATTGCAACAGGTTTTGTATTAAGAGTCTATGCTGGAGCTTTTGTAATTAATGCACATCTTTCTGTATGGTTTTTGCTTTGTGTTGTCTCAGCTTCACTATTTCTAGCTGCTGGAAAAAGAAGGGCAGAAATTAATCTTTTGGAGGCTGAGGAAACAAGAAAAAGTCTTTCTAAATATTCCAAAGAGCTTCTGAATAGCTATGTAACAATGTTTGGTAATGCTACTTGGATGAGTTGGAGCCTTTATACTTTCTTTGAAAGTCCAAAAGCAGCACTTCCATTCTGGCTAGCACTTGCAGAACTATCAAGAGCAACAACCATAGACAAATTAATGATGTTAACAATTCCTGTTGTCATTTTTGGAATCATGAGATATGAAGCTTTAATTTTTGAAGGCAAATCAGAAGCACCTGAAAAACTACTTCTAACAGACAAGGCCCTATTGATAGCAGTTGGCTTATGGTTAACGCTAGTTTACTGGATTCTTTATTCTGGTGTGTCTGTGAGTGGAATTTGAGACACAAATTCGCTAGATACCCACCCTTCATTCTCACCAAATTGAATCTTGTACCATTTGTTGTTTTCTCCTGTATCAATTACATCATATTCTTCACCAGGTTTAACTTGTCCCACTTCTGGAAAACCTATGCTAGAACCACTTCTAACTCTTAAGAATCCTACATCAGTTTTGTTAATTCTAACTCTAAACTTTATCTCATTTGATTCTGAAGCATCTGATGTGGTTTCAGGAACTGGTTCATTTGATTTTGCTAGTTTAATAGCTGCAGTTAACTTATGACCTTTATAAACCCTTATTGGAAGCTGTTTATCAAGATACCCTGTTGCAGAAACCAAAAGTGTATGGTCGCCAGCAGGAACACTAATTCTAATTGGTGTAAATCCATAGACTTTACCGTCGATTGAAACTTCTGCATTGTCTGGAATTGAAACTGTTGTGACAAATGATTCATAACTACTTGTTTTTTCAAATGAAACAATTGCACCACTTGAAAAATCATCATTTTCTCTAAAGTTTCTCTTTATTATTGTTCTAATACCTGAAATTAAATTAATTTGTGTCTCATAATCATCAAGAATTATTCCTGTATTTGAAACAGGTTTGATTCTAACAGAAATTTCTCCTGGTTTTAGGTTAGCCTCATATGGAGTTGCCCCTACTTCTTTATTATCTATATATACAATTGAGGCAGGGTCGGATTCGATAAGAATTCCAGCATCCTCTGGTTTAAAAAAACCAACAAATAAAAGGATTGAAAAGCCCATCATAATAATTCCTAAAATTGTTAATCCTGTTGCAATAATCTTTTTCTTCATATCGGCATAGATAGTTTATCAGATTTTAAAATGGTACAATTAGGCTTACGATCCGGTGTGAGAGAGGCTATCAGACGGTCTGCAAAACCGTTTACATGGGTTCGAATCCCATCCGGATCTCAGCTAAAAAAATTACCCAATAATTGTGTAGGATCAGATACTTATTCGACATTGAATAATGTCAATTTCAACAGGAGTTAGTATGAAAAGTGAATTTGTGTGGGGTAAAATCAAACACCCAAAGGAGGTGATGAATTTGATTTATCATTTA
>Ga0209210_1000294_pt1 | contig 55056 bp, 47 predicted proteins | sample RifGroA1_FD_183991 | JGI IMG/M metagenome (GOLD analysis project Ga0209210, IMG submission 183991) | Contaminated groundwater microbial communities from Rifle, Colorado, USA - Rifle Groundwater A1 (SPAdes) (version 2) | ecosystem: Environmental > Aquatic > Deep subsurface > Groundwater >...
CACAACAACATTATTGTGGGTAAGAGAAATTGATTGAATGGCTGCGCTTAATAGCCCACCCAGCAAATTAGTAACCACCCGAGCCCGGCGATACTTAAATCCATACACGATTTTTTTGAGAGAAGCTTGCCAATGAGCGCACACGATGACGCGGTGCAGCGCTTGTTGCCGATGACAACTCGGACAAAGTTTAAACTCGCTGGATAAGCGATAACACCGATAGCAAATCGGCGTTTTAATTAATTCTATCTTCTGCCAACATTCCTCACAAACCCAAGCACCAAATTTATTACAACTCAAACAGCGGGGTGGGAATACCGCATCCAAAATGAATTTAGCCAGAACCCGGTTCTGTTTAACTGTTGGCAATCGTTACCCCAGTATAGAAATATTTCAGAATTTGCTCAAAAGTTTGCCCTGCTTGCGCCATATTGTAAGCGCTCCATTGCGGCATCCCCACACCATGTCCCCAGCCTACTCCGCGTAAAACAAAGGTGGGTGCATTGGCTGCACCACTTTTCTCTACGGTGAAATTGGTACTTTTGACATAACCAGTATCAACTAAAGCTTCGAAGGTAGCCGTGCTCACCGAGGTGCGTTTACCCGTGCTCGTCACGATAGCCAAGGTCTGCAACCGACCAGATGGATACCGGGATTCGACGATCAGATCGGTAACTGTTTCCGAAAAAGCGCCGATTTTGGCCAAAGTTTTGCCAAAAATTTCCTGTAAATAAGCTTGGCTTAGAGTAGCTTCCCATGTAATCGGTTTCGCATAAGGATCTGTCACCCCTTTTAGATAAGGAATGGCCAAATTAGGATTACCGTTATTCCAAGCATTCTCTACATTTTCCGTGGCGCCACCGCTATCCGAAAAATAATAAGCGGTAATCGGGTCGCTACCATACTTGATAATCATTCCCGTAGTAGCCATGACTACTTCAGCAATGCCGGGGCGATTAGTTTCGTAAACATGTCCATAGTACACCTGGTCGCGCGTATCATCGTATAAATCAAAAATGTCGGCTCTTGGGTTTTGGATGCGCCTAACCGCAAAAGTACGCGCTGCTACCACTTGAGCTTTGCGCGCTTCGATGGGCCAACTATCCGGCACTTCGGCTAATCCTTTGAGGTAATCCTCTAACTCCAATTCGTTTACCATCCAAACATTATTGCTTAAGGCTGATCGGCGAATGATGAGTAGCCCTCTAAACCGATTGTAAGTACTGCTAATCTTTTCGTTAGAAACAGTAATGATGGAATTGCGCAAAGGAATAAATTTCACCCAGTCGCTCACATCATAAACCTGGCCGCTAATATTAATAATGTAACCGCCATTGCGAGCTGTTACTGTAGCCGACTTATTGGCATCAATTCTAACTACCATGCCCTTGTCGCTCCCCCGGCGTACCACCATACCCTTGTCACTAATCAAAACCATGGGGCTGGTGGTAGAACTTAAGCCCACAGTAATCGGCTTACCGATAACTAACTCTTCGTTGACAATAATCTCCCAGTATATGCCGAGGTCATTCATCCAAGCAACGCCTTCGACTACCAGTCGAAAATATTCTTTGTAAGTGCCTACTTGTTCGGGTGCTTTGATGGTAAAAGTAAATCTGCCTGTCTCGCCTGGCTGGATTAGTTTGTCGGCCACAGCCGCTCGATTAGGACTAAGCCAAGTACTGCTGGCAAAAGCACTCACCCGATCCAGAGACCTGGCTGTACCCAATTTGACCGCTGTATCCCCGGTATTTAACCAAGCAGTGTTACCCGTGTTTTTTAAATCTATCCAGACTACTGTTTCTTCACCCGGTGTCATAGTGGGACTATCCGACTGATTGACCCAGCTTACCGTATAAACGGCGGGTTGAATATTGATCTCTATATAGAAATAGAAGGGGTCGAGCCAAGCGATTCCTTCTGCCACCAATCCAAAATATTCGCGGTACTTCCCCGGCGCCCCCCCAGCGGTGACAGTAAAAGCAAATCTGCCAACTTCTCCCGGCGCAATTTGTTCTTTAATCGTTACTGCTACCCGGTTAGAGCTCAGCCAAGACGAGTGGTAGAATTTGCTCATGCGATCTCTTGGCTTGATGGTGGCAATTTTTACTGCGTTGGCACCACTATTCGACCAAGTAGCTGTACCGGTATTCTGAACATCTACCCATACGGCCACACTATCCCCTTGCTTGACCGACATACCTTCAAGTTGATCTATCCACTTAGCCTGGTATTGACCCGCCGCATGAGTCGTCAACCCGAATTGGCCAACCCCTAAAGCAGTTAGCCCAATGATGAGTATATTTTGCCAAACCTGAAGATTTTTCACAGTATTAACATTATACTAATACTATCTTTGATTACCAAAGCCAGCCAAGTCGGTTATAATTTAGACAGGTATTCAAAATCGCTATGACACAGATCAACATTTCTTCTCATGCTTGGTCAGACCCGGAATTAGGGGCAACCTTAGAGACTGACGATGTCAACGAATATGCCAATGAAGTAGAATTACCGGTGGATATTGCCCGCAATGGCAACCATTTAATTATTACTACTCCTATGGTAGGAGTAAAAAATGACCAGATTGATCTGACAGTTAATAATGATGTGCTTTATCTGCATAAATCTGCTTCAGATTTCCGAGAGACCAAAATAGATAATTACTATATGCAAGAATGTCATTGGGGCGCCCTGTCCCGCGAAATCCAACTCCCTGTGGCAGTAGACCCGGTCGGCGCTAAGGCCTCTTTACATGACGGAGTCTTAAGAATCATTTTGCCAATTTTAGGCAATCGTAAATCTCGAATTATCAAGGTCCAATGACCCAAAAAATCACTAAAGGCGTCATCGCCATCGCTGGTTTTGGTACAAGGTTTTTGCCAGCCACCAAAGCTACCCCTAAAGAAATGCTGCCGATCATCGATAAGCCGATCATCCAATATATTGTGGAAGAAATGGCCGCTGCCGGCATTACTGATATTATTCTAGTCACTAATTGGCAAAAACGCTCAGTCGAAGACCATTTTGACCGTTCCCGGGAAATAGAAAAACATTTAGAAGAGCATCATAAAACCTCTTTGTTGCGAGAAATCCGCAAAATCGATCAGTTGGCTAATTTTGTTTATGTCCGCCAAAAACAGGGCTATGGTAACGGCGCTCCGCTTTTGGCAGTCCAAAGCTTAGTCAAAAACGAACCTTTTGTTTATGCTTTTGGCGACGATGTGGTGAAATCCAAGGTGCCTTTTTGTCGTCAATTAATCAATGTCTACCACCAGCACCAATGTTCGGTTATTGGTGCTCAAGAAGTGCCCAAAAGCGAGATCGGCAAGTACGGGATCGCTGAAACCGACAAAAACGGCTACCTCAAATCGATTTTAGAAAAACCTACCCCGCAGCAAACCAAGTCTAATTTGGCCACTTTCGGCAGATATTTACTGACACCGGATATTTTTCCGGCCTTGCAACAAACCCCGATCGGCAAAGGCGGAGAATTTTGGCTTACCGACGCTTTAAATCTTTTATTGCTAAAGAAACCTATTATTGTACATCCCGTTACTGATGGTAAATGGTATACTACAGGTGATCCCATAAATTATTTAAAAACTACCTTGGCTTATATCAACGATCGAGAAGATCTGCGCTATGAATTAAAGAATTTTATGAAAAACTTATGAAAAAATCTATTCAATATTTGTCTTTATTTTTATCTATTAGCTTATTATTAGGAGCGGCTGCTTGTCGGCCCCTCGGACCCAGTAATAATACTGATAAAGGACAAAGTACCTTCTCTTTCCCTAAAGAAGATATTACTCTCACTTATTATCGCCTCTGGGACGAGGATGACGCCTTAGATGACACCATTAGTTCGTACAAACAACTGCACAAAAATATTACTATCTCTGTCCGCAAAATAGCTATTCCCGAAAACAAGACCATTTATGATTATCAGAGTGACTTAATTAAACAAATCGCCGATGGCGAAGGGCCGGATATGTTTATGATTCACAATGATTGGTTGCCCTACCAGATTAATCAGATTTTCCCCGTGCCCAGCAGCGTTATGGCAGTAGATACCTACGAACAAAAATACCCCCAAGTCATAGTGGACGACTTTGTGGCTAACAACAAAATTTATGCCATCCCCTTCTATGTCGACAATCTGATGCTGTTCTACAATGTCGATCTGTTTTCTGACGCCAGAATCCCGAGAGAAAAAACTCCCCCCAAAACTTGGAGCGATGTCATCGATATCGTGCCAAAACTGACCAAACTCGACACTGATGGCAGCATCAAGCAAGCTGGCATTACTCTCGGGACCGATGATAAGTTTATCCCCAGATTCGCCGAAATTATGGCGGCTCTGATTATTCAATACGGTGGCGAGATGACTTCGACCGACCACACTAAGGCTACCTTCAATTTGCCCGTCAACGCCGACAAACCCTATTATCCGGGTGAAAATGCCTTAAAATTCTATACCGACTTTGCCAATCCCAGTTCGCCTCTCTATACCTATAGTGATGCGACTTATGCCGACGAAGAAGAGACGAAAAAATTCCCCGGCGATATCCAAGCCTTTATGGAAGGTAAGGCAGCGATGTTTATCGGCTACTCTTACAATGTAGAGAATATTAAAAAATTTACCGGCAGATCATTCAGTTTCGCGACTGCCAATCTGCCTCAATTAAGATTGGAAACTCCCGCCACCATTGCCAATTACTGGGGCGAAACTGTATCGAAAAATAGCAAGTACCCGCAAGTGGCTTGGGATTTTCTAAAGTACGCCTCCCAAAAACAACAATTGCGTAGTTATTTAAACAACACCGGCAGGGTTAGCTCGTTGGAAGATAGTTTAGACACCTATGCGGGCAAACTTTATTTAGCTCCGGTCGCTAATCAAATCAAGTACAGTCAGTCGTGGTATCGGAGCAATACCTCCGAAGTAGAAAAGATCTTTGCCAAAATGGTGAACAATGTGTTGCACAATAGTATCCCCTACAAAACCGCTATCGAACTGGCTGCGACGGCCATAAATAATCTTACTCAACAACCTTGGAGCAAATAGTATGGACGATGGCGGCGCTGCCATAAATGTGCTAATCGAAAGAATAAAAAACATCTCTATCGATGTGCTGGAAAACTACATTCTGCCTGTAGCCGGGGCTTTGGTCGTTATTCTTATTATTTGGTCTGGCATCAAATATATTACTGGCGGCCCTAAGGGCGAGGAAGCGGCGAAAAAATCTTTGATCGCCATTTTTATCGGCGTCATTATTATGATGATCGCAGTTGTGGTGGTAAATTTGATCAAAAACATTGCTTAAAATCTTTTCTCTCAGATTATTTATGGTATATTAATTACAGAAGTAATATTTTATAAATTATGCTTATGAATAAAATCCAACATTCTCTCGTAGTGGCTTTAGCTGCGGGCAGCAGCATGTTAACAGCAGCGCCAAAAGCGTTGGCAATTGATTTCCCTGTAGTAGAACCTGTGGGAACAAATATTAGTATATTAACGGTATTAGGGAACATCGCTAATTGGATGTTCGGCTTAGCAGGAGCCCTGGCAGTGCTATTCTTGATCTATGGCGGTATTACCTACATCGTCGGCGGAGCTAAAGCGGAAGAAACTGCCAAGAAATTAATCATGAATTCTATCATCGGTTTGGTAGTTATCGCTTTGGCCTATGTGTTGGCTCAATTGGCCATCGACTTGGTGACTGGACAGTTCTAAACAACATTTCAAATAGGCATCTAAAAACCTTCTTCACCGGAGGTTTTTATTTTTGAACTTGTATGAGCGCCATCGAAAGATCTCTGAACTGGAGCATGGTTACATCCACCACTATAGGAAAAGCTCCCTCCGCTAGCTGGCAGATTCCCGACCCCTTTCCCATGGTTCAAATCCTCAACCAGACACACAAATTTAGCAACCTCATTCATCGAGCTTGCTAAATTTGTGGCGCGCCCGAGAGGATTTGAACCCCTGACCTTTCGGTCCGTAGCCGAACGCTCTAATCCACTGAGCTACGGGCGCATAGAAATCGCTCTGCGATTTAATGTAACACCAATTACCAATGTCATCAGTCTCCGCCCCTTTTTGGGCTACGCCTGACTTCGCCAATTACCCAATTAATGTAACTCCTCGACTCCGCCCGCCTGGGACGAGGCTCCGCTCGGGGAATAATTTTAATTTGATGAACAATCCCCTCCTAACCTCCCCTTGGCAGGGGAGGAACTCACTCGCCCCGCTTTTCTGGCCTGACACTTGATACTATCTTTATACTTTGAGGAAGCGATTAATTTTATCAATCCAATCTTCGTCAGTATGTTCTGACATTGGCAAAAACTTGGCTAATACTGTTTGAATACTTTCTTGGTTGGATTGATCTATCCGAATAGTGATAGTTGGCATAAATTTACTCGTCGAAACCAAATTAAGATAAACTTTGCCGTCTTTAACATGAAACCAATAATTCTTTAATTGTTCGAATAGATATAGTTTATTATTAATACTTAGGCCCGCGCTGTCGATTCGATAAGTCATTTGCCGAGGCCGGATGCGGTTGGAAAATAACAATAAACTTCCGACTACCACTACTGACGCTAACAACATCCATTGGCGCGAATATATACTATACCCGATTAATACTACCCAGAGCAAGCTAAAAACAGCGTACCAGCGCCAATCTCTAATGTGAGTTTCAAATTCAGCAGCCTGCCATACGATCGAGTTAACCGAATTATTATTTGTTGGTTCTTCCATATGTTTTAAAATTAATCATTATTTATATAGCCCGTGCGTCCGTCTTCGCATAAGCTACGCCGGACATGTCGCTCTTTTAAGCTATGCCGGGCAGTCTTCGCTTTTATTTTACATATATAAATCCGGCGAAGCCAGGCGTAGCCCCTCACTAATTTCTGTGTAAATCCATAAGTTGATAAGAAATTAGGGAAATTAGTGAGGGGCGAAGACTGGCGGAGGCGACAGGATTCGAACCTGTGAGAGACTTGCGTCTCAACTGGTTTTCAAGACCAGCGCCATGAACCGCTCGGCCACGCCTCCGTATATATCCAAGTGTGATTATGGCGGTGAGGGAGGGATTCGAACCCTCGCAGGGAATTGCTTCCCTCTACCGGTTTAGCAAACCAGCCCCTTCAGCCTCTTGGGTACCTCACCAAAGGAAATTAAATAAATCAAGGTGGGACTTAACTATTATAGCCTATATTCTGCCAACACCTTAAAAAGCCACATATAAAAACTTTTGATAGCTGACCGTCTCGATGCTTTCGGCCGCTATGGGTGCGAATGTGCCGGCTACAAGCCCGCCCATCAACCACAAGTCAGCATCCACGACTTTATCCCAAGTGGTAGTAAAGGGATTAATAATTTCTGGGTTAATTTGATTTTTCCTGGGATCAAAAATAAAGTTAGTGGTAGATTTACTAAAAACACCATTGTCTATAGGGCGGTGGCTAAAATGCTGGTCAGCTGCTGTAGTTTGGCCGTCGGCACCGCTATTGTCCATGGATATACCCTCCACACCTACGCCGTCTAATCCGAATGGGAATACATCTAAATCAACTGGACCATCATCTAAGTCATCCTCGGGAGAAAAAGTAATAATTTGTTTAACTGCCATGGTCGACTCAAAATAAGCAGGATTATCTAACCAGGGAGACTCAGTAGTAAAAGATACTCGGGTGGGCATTTGCAAAAGCTCCGCAGCCACCTGTCTAATTTTATTACGAGATTCGTATGCCTCGCGATAGGCTAATCCCCCTTGGTCCCAACCCACCATATTCGCTACTTGGGTCATTTTGTAGATATTGAATACGCTTTGACGCAAAGCTGCAGCCATCTCGGGACTACCAAAACTTTTGATAATATTCATCATTTCCGCTTGGGACATAGCCGACACAATATCATAACTCATGGGATCGCTGATAGAGATGTTATTATTCAGCTCTGTTATGTTTGCTAATGCTGTGGCTGCATGCGACAAAGTATCTGGGTGTAAATCGGCATAATTCCAACTATTAATCCTCTGCAATAATTCATTCGCCCGTTTAATTTTCATAAATAATGATTTTACGGGAGAGTGCGACCACCAATTAATGTATCCTACTATAGGGGCGTGTGCTCCAAAACCATAGTGTCCTATCAAACTTAATTTGTAATTAGTAGCTGCGGTATCAACCCGGCCGGATTGGTCGCTATAAAGCGCCTCAAAATATGGGGTTAACTGATCGAGTTGGCCAGCGATCCACGACAATTCTTCCCACGCTGGCCTAATTAATCTCTCTGATTGAGTTTTCTGCCAATTAATCGCCACAGGTGCTGCCACTGGTTTATTGCAAGCATCCCTGCCACTATTTTGTAATTCTGGTATGGTGCTCCGGTCGATTTCCGTGATTGCCATGGCTTGCCCTGTGGCTAAAGCTGATATAGCCGATTGTTCGTTAACCTCCTCGGAGGCTTTTCTTTCTTCTGGAGTTAATGCCTCATCGAGATATTCTCTTTGTTCTTCCGCCGTCATCTCTAACCAGTTTTCCGGCAAATCGCCATCGTCCAGCGCATTAGGATTAAACTGTTTTAATCCCACCAAAAGATTGTTCTGTGTGTATGTGGGAGCCCCCGTATTAAGCAACCCAATTTTAATGCGGTGTTTTTCAGTTAAATAATCAATCGTTTTTAATAATCTGATATCTAATTTATGAAAATACTGGTTAGTTTTTTCGTCTTTTTGCCAATCTATATCTCCCTTGCCCTGTTCATAGATAACCAACTGGGGATCGCACCCCGTCATTTTTGTTTTGAGTTTTTCAACCAATGCTTGGTCAGTCATACTACTATAATTAGTTTTATTGGCGAACGAGCCGCCTGCCAAACTACTGATATTGTTTTTCCCCAGCAAAAACACCACCGCTACAACTATCGCTACAATAATTAAAATAATAATTAGTATTGTCAACCAAACGGGAGCGGCACCGACTACAGCCGCACCTACTGCTTCGCCAGTCACCCCAGCAGCCTGCAGCTCTACTGCGGTTACTGCGCCTGTGCCTATAGCTGCACCTGTAGCCACGCCGGTGCCTGCAATTGTGCCTCCAATAACTCCGCCGGCTGTTCCTCCACTAGCACCAGTAGCTCCAATAACTTCTCCACTACCAACTAGCGTGTTATAAGCATTTATGACATCGCTGAGAGTTTTAGCATTTTGCAAGATTTGCCGTGCCTGTTCCAGTCTTTGGGGAAGTTCCGTTGCCAATCTGACAGCGTCGTTAATCTTTTTGATTTTCTGAGCTATTTCCAAAGGAGCATTAATGGCTCTGTTAATAGCCTCTATCCCCCCTCTGAAATTATCTTCTATTTGCTGTAAATTTTGTGCGGTGTCATCATCCACCAAACCAGAACGTTTAAATACTTCCTTAATTCCGCCCCAACCCAGCTCTGCCGCACCACGAGCCGCATTAGATGCAGCTTCTTTCCCCCATTCTCCGGCTTTTTCTTTAAAACCACTTGTCGGCGCGCTGGTTTTAATCGGAGTGGGCGTCGGCGAGGGCGTCTTAACCGCACCTCCGGTTTGACTGGGCGGTGTTTTTGATGTACCTGAATTTTCAGCTTGGGCTTTGCGCTGAGGTCTCCGCTTTCTGCTGGATCGCCTACCACTATCGCTGGTTTCCTCGGGTTGCCCTTCTTCCGACTGTCCTTCTTCTTCGTCTTCTGGTTGTAATACCTCTTCTTCATCCATGTTTAAGCTTTGACACCAAATATGCGGTTTGACTCAAAAATAAATAATTGATTGGTCAGCAAAGAATACAACAACCGTTGCGACTTGATTTCCCCAAAAGAACTGATAAACTGCACGGGTTTTTCCTTGTCTTTCATCAAATCCCAATACCACAGATTGTTGTCCGGCAAGCTCATGATTACTGTGTTTTCATTTTTCCAGACAAAACTACTTACTGCTTTATTTAAGATCTTTTCTACCTCCCCTGTGGATATCTTCCATACTGCTAACTTGGTTTGCCCACCGATATTAGCCACATACAAAATCCGATCACCCCCCGGCGAACCTACCACCAAGCTTCCCGGTATCCGATCCGGCATAATATTAATGGCTTCGCCGCTTAAGATATCCAGCAAGCGATCGGGCTGTCCAGCATCATCCAATAATAATAGGTATTGATCGTCTTCCAACCAAATCAGCCGCGGGTTTTCTGCGGAAATTTCCGTCACCACCCTCACCCAACCCCGACCATCAGTATTCTCTGCTCTAATAATTGATCTCTCGCCATCGGCAGCTTGGTAAAAATAGGCGATTTGCGAACCCCCGGGCGCAAACACCACATCTCTAATGCTTTCGTTTAACAATACTGGCTGCATTCCCGTCGAAGTTTGGCGCTCTCCGTCGAACAACCAAGTTGCTACACCGTTGTTCAAGGCCGGGGCCTGCTTTGGACTTTCCCCTAACGGAATATATTGCCCCGGCACCGCTCGGTTATCTTGCATATTCGCCAATCTCCAAACCCCGGGAAGTTTTAATAGAGCAGCTACACCTTCGTTGGCCCAATCAATTTTTCGGACATTGGTAATTTTGACCGAAAATAAATCCACTATTTCTTTGGTAGATAAATTAATCGACTTAAGCATTTTGTTGGTATCGTCCCAAAACGCTAATAATTCATCTCGCCGAATTAACCCCGGGAAAACGGCAGTAGTTTCGGCCAATAATTCGACGGACGGAATCGGTTGCAAAGTTATGGACATATCGGAAGCTTCGCCTGCAGCCACGCTAAACTCCTCTTCGGCATCTAAATACCCTTCTTTGGTAGCAATAATCAGATGGTCGCCAGCTTTTAAATTGATTGATAAATTGGTTATACCCGAACGAGAAAATTTTTGATCGATATTAACACTCACTCCTGCCGGTTCAAAAATAAAATTAATTTTCCCTCGATTAAAATTTATTTGATTGAGCAAAAAATAGATCGTCACTCCGACCAACGCCAATCCAAAAATTACCCAAACCAACCAGATCCATCCGGATTGCATACGGCGCCGAGGTCGGGACATGCCCAACGCAGGCATGGTCAGGCCGGTTTTAATGCCTCCTGCCCCCTTCGCCAAAGAAAGATCGGCAGGCCCACCCGTAGGCGAGGCAAGCCCTGTCTGCCCGCGCGGATTTAGGGTGGACATCGGAAGAGGATCCGCAGAAGCTGCCGAACCCGAATTGGTGTCTACCTGCAAATCGGCAGGTACTAAATTGGTCTTTTCTTGGTTTAATCCCCCATCCATAAACAAATGTTGGTTCTGGTTAATCAGTTCTCCATATTATTATAAACCAGCTCGTGATTACGTCATACACTTATAATTTTGTAAACCATTTAACCTTATTCACCTCTGGACAATGAATCTTGACTAAATAGCAAATATCTGATATAATAAGATTAATATGTAATGTATATTGTATGCAAAAATCAAAACAAAGAATTCTATTAATTGGCCTCATGGCGCTCCTGATTGTGGGGGGATCTTTGTTTTTAACAGTACCCTACACCCTCGCTGCCTGGTGGAATCCATTAGATTGGCCCGGGTATATTACTGGGTATGCGGCTGATCGAACAGCTATCTCCATGGCCGCTGTCTTTATAGAAATATTTAAATTTCTGATCCGGATTATTGTTATACCTATAGTCGTCCCGATCGCGGAAATGATGATGCGTATTGGTTTAGCCCAATCAGATTATTTGGTCAACCACTCCTTTGCACAATTAATCTGGCAACAACTACTCAATGTTGCCAATGGAGTTTATTTATTGGCATTATTTATCGCCTCGATAGCTATTATTTTGCGAATCAATGTTGGGGTATATAACTTGAAGAAATTCCTGGGAGGTTTTATTACTGCCGTCGCCTTGAGTAATTTAAGTTTATTATTAGTTAGAGCAATGATCAGTCTGGCTAATTTGCTGAATAATATTTTTTATCAGCTCTATGCCAGCTTCAAAGGCATCGATGCTAAAGATTCGCTTAATAATATTATGGATTTCTTGATTGCTTTGACTAAGCAGCGCGTAGAAACATTACTCAATGACAATCCTTTTACTACTGATTTTACTTCTACTGCGAGAGCTATTACTGAAGCAATTATTTTAGGCGTTGTAATATGGATCATGGTGAAATTAGGCTTACTCTTATTAGAAAGAATTGCCCGCTTATTCTTGTCTGCCATAACTGCTCCCGTGGTATTCGCATTAGGACTGCTACCTAATTTCTCTAAACTAACCGGCCAATGGTGGGAAAATATCCTTAAGTGGCTTTTGGTTTTACCAGCAACGCTCGGAGTAATAGTACTCTCACTTTGGGCATTTAATACTGCTGGCATTAAGAATACTGATGATGCGACCCATTTAGGCAAATTCATCAACCCAGTAGAGATAACCGACCAATTCAAAGATCATGAGCCTAGTTCTACAGAACAACAAGCCGTCTTGGGCAGTACTTTATTAGTTTTGGTGGGGCTTATGGGCTTATGGGCAGCCGGCAATATGAATAAATCTCTGAATTTGGGTGGCACTTTGGCTGGTCATGTAGAGACTCCGCAAAAAGCCCTGCAAGCTGGCCAAGGGTTATACAAGAAAGGTGCTGATTTTGTTACCGGTAAAAGCCCGATTTATAAAGGACTTGGTGGTGCTCGCCGGCTTAGTGGAACAGCTTTAGATTTAGCTACTAACAAAGACAGCAAATTCGGGAAAATGTTGCCGAAACAATTCCAAGGGTTGGGCACAACCATAGGCTCTTACCCTGCTGCTTTCAAAAAAGGTATTGGGGCATATACCAAATCCAAGGAGCAGGAAGCAATTACTGCCGCTAATAAAACATTGAGTCAAGCTGTCGAGAAACTACCAACAGGCACCAGAAAACAAGTGCTAGCCGGATTGCGCACAGACACTTACAAAGCTATCAACGAACAGACTGGTACCTATGGTGGTTACGATGCAACTGTGGAGAGGTTGCTGAAGGCTACTGACATCCAGGAGCTTAATACTGCTATGGGGGTAATAGACAGATTCTCCAACTCGAATACCACTCCTATGGATGATCGTGGGAAGTTGCATGATTTCGCTAGAGATGTAAGAGCGTTTTCTTTAGTAAGCAACTATGGTACCAATCCAGAAGATGAAACAGCTAAAAAAATGGGGTTAACACGAACGGATGTAGATCGATACAACGCATTACGAGATGCTCACGCATCCGATCCGAATAGTGAGAAAGGCCAATTATTTACAAAATTGACCGATAGAACCTCCAAGATTAACGCTCTTGATAAAATACGTAGAGAAGAAGACAAAATGCGCTTCAGCCGGTTTGATAACACAACTATCGACCGTCCTCATTACAGAGGCGATCACGAGGAAGAAGGCGAAGCTGGCACGCCTAGCAGAAGACCAGGTGGTGGAGGGGCCGAATTCAATCATGAAGAATTAATCAGAGCTCTCTCCAATCTTTCTAAGATAGTGTCTGATTTGTCAGACAAAGGAATCTCTATGGGTGGGCAGGATGCTTTTACTTTTGCTAACGCAACCAGAGATGCGAATTCCAGAGAAATGGTGTTAGCATTGAGAAAATTGGCAAAAGACAAAGGCATTTCTTCCTCTTCCAGCTCTGCCGATGCAACCACAGCGATTGATGGGTTAGAAGCTGATGGCGATACCGGCGCGAGCGTAGTCTCTGCCCTAAGAGATCTGGTCTCAAAAGGTATGAATGTTGGGAAATTAGCAGATGGGTTTGGGAAAAGTTCTGATGGTGACACAGACAGCTTGGCAGGCTTGATTGACAATCTCAAATCCAATACCTCAGTATCCATCCAACAATCTGCCAATATTGATGATGGCGTGGCCAGCTCTTACACAGCAAATATTAATGAATACTTAAACAAAGAGGGAGTTGATCTTGAGGATTTAGAGAAGGCTGTCGGTTCCTGGATCTCAAATATTGGAAATAAGGGCGCTTCACCTGCCACACAAACAGCTATAGATGCTGGGATTGGTAGTGAAAAGTATATAAATGATGTTTTAGATACTTTCAAAGATCATTTTGTTAAACTCCGGGTCGGTGGAGACACCGCCACAGCAGATAATGTCACTGTGGGTGAGCTACGAGAAGTATTGGGCAATGCAGCTGCAACTATCCACCGTATGAAGAAATGAGTTCAAACAAACATTAAATAAATCTTATGGCAGTAAAAATACCTCAAAATATAGATAAAGAAGATAAGTTAGTGGGCCCCCTCACCCTCAAGCAGTTTTTATATGTTTTGGGTGGAGCTGGGGTTACCTTTATCGCCTATCAAGGCTATGTGCAATACTTTTTATTTGCTCATGAGTTTCTGATTATCGCCTTTATTGCGGCCACTTTATCGCTATCTTTAGCTTTCTTAAAGATTAACGGCCTGCCATTCATGACCTTTTTAGGTAATTTAATATCTTTCATCTTTGTGCGTAAAACTCGGCTCTGGCAAAAATCTGACACCATAGAACAAACGACTCCTTTAGCTAAAACGGAGTTGGCACCAGAAAAAACTACTAACGAAATGGCTCCCACCAAAAGCGAATTAGAAAAATTAGCTACAGTTTTGGATACAGGTGGTACAATGGATACAGATCAAGCAACTTCTGCTCGTGAGATTAACACTTTACCAGCCAAGAAAAAAATTGATAACTCATTGGTCGAGCAAGAATTGGGGGTAGAAGATATCTTCGAGCAAACCGATATCTAAACTATGGCCAGACCGTCCAAAAAAATTAGCACGCAAAAATATCTCCCCTTCAAAGAAGTCCGCGAAGGGGTTATTACAATGAAAGACGGCAGTCGCCGAGTGGTTTTGATGGTGGATTCGATTAATTTTAACCTCAAATCGGCTGATGAGCAAACAGCGCTGTTGGATTCCTTCAAAAACTTCCTGAATTCTTTGGAATTCCCGCTACAAATTGTAGTGCAATCTCGTATTCTCGACTTGGATGGGTACCTCAAAAACCTGGAAACCATGGCTAAAAAACAAAGTAACGAATTGCTGCAATCCCATACCAGAGAATATATCGAATTCATCCGCGAACTCATTGGTATTAGCAATATTATGAGCAAAACTTTTTATGTCGTTATCTCTGACCATGCTATTCAAGAAGCTGGCGGCAGCATTCTTTCCCGCCTGTTCTCGCGCAAAGCGATCACGCCGGCTGGTCAATTTCAGGAAGTGCGCGGCCAGTTGATTAGCGCTGCCAATTTGGTCGCCGGCTCACTCGGCTCGATGGGGCTAAGCTCGGTATTGTTGAATACCAAAGAATTAATCGATTTACTGTACTCTACCTACAATCCAGACATCGCCCGGCGGCAAAAACTATTCAATGCGAGTTATGTGGATGCTAAAATCATCACTACACAAACTAATCAACCTTAAATCATGTGGCCTTTTAGAAAAAAGACAACTATAGATGAGGAGGAATTGGCCCAACAGGCATTTGAAGAGGGATTGTTTTCGGTTAAGGATTTAATCGCCCCGGCTGCTATGCTCATCAAACCCAACCACATCGAAATCAACAGCTTTTTTGCTAAAACTCTGTTTGTGCTGACCTACCCCCAATATGTCGAAGCTAATTGGCTCTCTGCCATTATTAATTTAGATGCTGGTTTTGATATCTCTATGCATATCTACCCAGTAGATAGCGCCAATATTGGCCGAATGCTCCGACGCAAGGTCTCCGAAATGGAGTCCAGCCTTAGAATCAACCAAGAAAAAGGGGCGATTTCGGACCCGGAATTAGAAATTGCTTACCAAGATACCGAAGAATTGCGAGATAACCTCCAGCGAGGGTTAGAAAAAGTTTTTCATTATGCTTTATACATCACGGTTTATGCCAAAGATATGGCAACGCTTGATTCCATCTCCGAACGCATCGAGACTTCTTTGGCTGGACAGCTCATATATACCAAACCAGCTTTGTTGCAAATGGAAGAAGGCTTCACTTCTTCCCTGCCTTTAGCCGAGGATGAAATAAAAATCGTCCGCAACATGACCAGTTCGTCTTTGGCCACCACTTTCCCGTTTGTTTCCGCTGACCTGACCACCAATGAAGGCGTCTTATATGGTATCAACCGACACAACAATAGTTTGATCTTGTTCGATCGTTTCAAATTAGAAAATGCTAATATGGTGGTTTTCGCTAAATCCGGGGGTGGAAAAAGTTATGCCGTTAAATTAGAAATTTTGCGCAGTCTGATGTTGGGCACAGATGTCTTTGTGATCGACCCCGAAGACGAATACCGCGCCTTGGCTAAAGCCGTCGGTGGAAGCTATCTCCCAGTTAGTTTAAATTCTGATAAACGCATTAATCCCTTTGATCTGTCAGATATGGGCAAGGATGCCGACGGCGAACAAAACTTGCGTTCGGCTATTATCACGCTCATTGGCTTGATGAATTTAATGTTAGGTAAACTCACCCCAGAAGAGGATGCAACTATGGACAGGGCTATCCGCGAAGCTTACGCCGCCAGAGATATCACCAGCGACCTCCGTACTCAAAAAAATCCCCCTCCCACGATGCAAGATTTGCATAATGTCCTAAAAAATATGACCGGCACCGAAAGCCTAGCCCAACGTTTGGACAAATATGTCACCGGAACTTTTTCGGGCATCTTTAATCAACCTACCAACTTTGATTTGGATAAAAGCTTTGTGGTATTTAACATCCGTGATCTCGAAGATCAACTCCGTCCGATCGCGATGTATATTGTATTGAATTATATCTGGAATCGCATCCGTTTTGAAAAAAAGAAACGCATGCTGGTTATTGATGAGGCATGGATTTTGATGCAATACGAAGACTCGGCTAAATTTTTATATAGCATTGCTAAACGCTCCCGCAAATATTGGCTGGGCTTGACTACTATTACGCAAGATGTAGAAGATTTCTTGAATACTACCTATGGCAAAGCAGTGGTTTCGAACTCTTCTTTACAATTACTTTTGCGCCAATCCCCGGCTTCGATAGAAATCGTACAGGAAACCTTTAATTTAACTGATGGAGAGAAGTTGCTCTTATTGGAAGCCAGCGTGGGAGAGGGTTTGTTGTTTGCCGGTACCGATCATGCTGCCATTAAGGTAGTAGGCTCTTATTTGGAGCACAAAATAGCCACCTCTAACCCAGAAGAATTAGCACAGTTGGCCGAAGAAAGCTCTAATACATCTACAACATGACCTTACCCGCCCCAGTTTTAGCATTAGTATCAATTATCGTGGGAGCCGCTATTATAGCTGCAACCGTCACCTTTTACCAACGCGAGACTACGGGCATTGATACAAAATACTTGGGTCGTTCCGGAGTAGAGATAGATGCCACATATGTCGACCCATTAAACAAAATCACCGAAGGCCCCAATTATAGCGATAGTAACAACCCTGGTACTGGTGGCAACGGTGTATTCTTGGGGGACGATGCGGACTTCGACGGCCTCACTATTACCCAAGAACAACTCCTCGGTACTGATATTGATGACCCGGATACCGACGATGATGGCGCCAGCGATGGCATCGAGGTACTTTTGAATACTGATCCCAAAGACCCCACCAGTGGTGGTTTGGCTTATATCCCCTACCCGATCGGCGGAGTGCCTCCGATTGGCAACGAAACTCCGGCAGAGAAATTAATCCTTAACCGCTTTTACAAACAAGTGCGTAATTTAACTAAGGGCGAGGCAGTTTGGCAAGATTCCACTACCGCCGCTTTTGGCGATACTGTGGCTTTTATTATTCATCTTGAGCTGACTAATCCCAGCTCGGCTATTAGTCTCTCTGCCACTATCGCTGACAAATTAGGTAAGGGTTTGCAATATATAAATGATAGCGGATTTATCGTGACCATGAACAGCGAACCCGAACCTCTCCCGCCGCTCTGGCGCGATGGCCATTCTCTCACCGTTTCGCCTGAACTTAACCCACAAAAACCAGTCACCATAGAAATCACTTTTAATGTCGCCGTGGTTAACGACCCCTTAATCCAGAACATGGATCTGACCGTCAACCAAGCCATTCTTACTATCCAAGACAAGGTTTATGCGGATTCCGCGATCGTAAGGCTTAATAAATAAACTATGAAGAAAGCTACGCCAGCCCCACTTACTCCCGACGATCTCAACCGTCATCAATCCTCTTTGAATAGCGGGATGCCGGATATTGCCATTGAAAAAATTGTCGGAGATATCTACCGCAAAAAAGAAGAAGCCGAAACCAAGAAATTAGCTACCAAACTTAATCTTCCCTATCTAAATTTGGTTAATTATCAGCCCGAAGCTAACATCGTTGAGATTATTCCCAAAGAACTGGTTGAGTCGGGCCATGTGTTTGCTTTTAAGAAAATTGGCACAGAAGTTTATTTGGCCATCTCGAACATCTCCCATCCTGCCACCCTCAAAGCCTTAGAAACTATCCAAGAACAATACCACGATTACAAGTTTATCCCGGTGTTGGTGTCGGCATCCAGCATGAAATATTTGTCATCAATTTACGATATCTTCGCCCCCAAAATCATGCACGATACGGATGAATTAGATATTTCGCTCGCCAAACAAAATACTAGCGCTAAAACCATTCAAGATCTTCAACAAAACCCCGCTCAATTAATTGCTCTTCCTGTCAGCGAGTTGCTTAATATGGTTTTTTCAAGCGCTACTCATCTCGAAGCATCGGATGTCCATATCGAACCGGAGGCTAAATATATTCAGGTGCGCTTCCGAGTGGACGGTGTATTACAGGATATGCTCACCCTCCCCTCGGATAAATTAGACAGCTTAATCAATCGCATCAAACTCCTGGCTAAACTTAAATTAAATATTCGGGAATCAGCCCAAGATGGCAGGTTCAGTTTTAATGCGGGTGACACCAGTTACGATGTTCGCGTATCGATTTTGCCATCCGCTTACGGCGAATCCGCCGTTATGCGTCTACTGCCCCAGAAAGGCAAATTCATTAGTTTAGAAAAATTGGGACTGATCGGACACAATGCCGAGATTATCGACTGGGCCATCCAACAACCAGATGGTTTACTCTTAAATACTGGCCCTACCGGTTCTGGGAAAACTACTACTCTATATGCCATCCTCGATAAAATCAATGGCCCGGGCAAAAAAATTATTACCATCGAAGACCCCATCGAATACCGCTTAAAAGGCATCACTCAAAGCCAGGTGAACCCAGAAGAAAACTATACTTTTGCCAGCGGGCTTAGGGCGATCCTCCGCCAAGATCCAGATATTATTCTGGTGGGAGAAATCCGCGATACCGATACAGCCAATATCGCCGTTAATGCTTCTTTAACCGGCCACTTGGTCTTGTCCACCCTCCACACCAACGATGCCGCCGGTGCCATCCCCCGTTTAGCTGATTTAGGCTTAAAGCCTACTTATTTTATCGAGGCCATCTTGGCTGTTATCGCCCAGCGCTTAGTCCGCCGAGTCTGTCCCACCTGCGCTGAAACCTATACCCCTACTGCCCAGGAATTAGCAGAGATCACTACTGAAATTAATAACTTGCCTCCCCAGCACCCCAAACCAGACATCCCGGCCCAACTTAAAAGATACAACCCAGAAACTGCCAGCCATAAAAAATGTCCTGCCTGTAATGGCTTGGGTTACAAAGGCATGGTTGGAATTTTTGAGATCATGCGCACCAACGAAGAAATCATAAAAGCCGTCTTGGCTAACGCCACTATTGGCGAGATCAAAAAACTCGCCGTCAAAAGCGGCATGGTGACCTTAAAACAAGATGGGATGATGAAAGTCTTTTCAGGCATTACTACGATTAACGAGATCAACCGGGTCGCCGGACAAGACGACCCCACCGCCCGGTAATGGTTATGGTATAATAAACCAGGATTAGGAGGTGAAAAGGCAATAGCCCTTTAAACCTTCTTCGTATGCCCAAATTATCAAATATTATTTTAGCGATGTTAGTGCTCGGCTTGGTCTATGCCGAATTTTTACCTACTCTCTCTACCCCAGAAGCAGCTTATTCTTCTATCGCTGCTACCCCCAACCAAAGCGAATTGCTTTTGTCTTTTTTCAACCCCACCAACAAGCGTGAAGCAACCGTCGTGGCCCCAGCGGGTAGCGTGATTTTTATCCAAGATATTGCCGAAGTACCCGACAAACTGATTAATATCGCCGAAAAAACCGGGTCGCTACTATCCATAGATTACGCTGTAGCCACCGATAAATTACCGCTAAGTAACGACCAATCTCCTGCAGCCATCATCTACCAGCCCCCCGTTACTGATACCAGCAACACCAGCTCTTTTTCTGCTCCGCCGGATAGTGCTCTAATTGAAGCCTATACCGCAGGAGGCTTTAATTGGTACGAGGAAGGCGATCAAGTTATAGTTATTTTCCCCAGCACGCAAAGCTTCCGTAGTTTCCAAAAATCAACCGGCACAGAAACTAATTGGCTGCAAGACCGCCTGCAATATGCTCCCTTGGATGCTCCGGGAGCATTGGAAAATTATTTGGTTAATTATCATGGCCAGATCGTAGCCGAAACTACCACCTGGGTTTTGGTCAAATTCCCCTCGGGCACCTACTTAAAAATTGCTAAGCCAACGGGCAACCAATCAGCTTCAACTCCGACGAGTGGGCCATTTTTCGCCCAACAATAAACTCCCTGGGTAAAGATTTTGCCAAACTGCCTCGCTGACAAACGGCACGAATGGGTGCAGCATAATCAGGCAGTTTTTTAGAATATAGTGCAGCGTGGCTTCGGCGGATTTATCTGTTTTCAGCCGATTCTTAGCTGATTCAATATATTTATCACAAAATTGATGCCAGAAATATTCATATAAAAGTTCTGCTGCTTGGGCTAAACGATATTTATCCATATGCCCAGTAGCCTCCGCAATAATAGCTTGGAATTCTTTGATTTGAACCGCATCTTCGGGGTTAAGCTCGACCTGATCCAAGTCGATATCTTCGCCGGCATTCATTTGAATGAATCTGGCAGCATTCCAAATTTTATTGGCAAAATTCCGATAGCCTCGGATTCTTTCTTCGGAGACTATACTGTCGTTGCCGGGCGCCATTCCGGCCAAAAGTCCTAACCGCAACGCATCCGCTCCGTATTTTCCCACCATTTCCAACGGATCCACCACATTCCCCTTGGACCGGGATATCTTAGCGCCCTGTTTGTCCCGAACTAACCCATTCAAATAGACTAATTCGAAGGGAACTTTGCCGGTGCAGTAGATTCCTAACATGATCATGCGCGCCACCCAAAAGAAAATAATGTCGTAGGCAGTTTCCATCATGGTAGTGGGATAGAAGTATTTAAAGTCATTGGTTTCTTTCGGCCACCCCAGTGTAGTAAATGGCCACAAACCAGAGGAAAACCAGGTATCGAGCGTGTCTTCGTCCTGCTTCACACCACCGCCACATTCTGAACATTTATTTACTGGATCAATACTAACCACAAAATGGTCGGGATTATTTTGGCAATAATAAACCGGGATCCGATGCCCCCACCAAAGTTGGCGGCTGATATTCCAATCATGAATATTCTCCATCCAATTCATATATACTTTTTGGAAGTGCTCCGGGATAAATTTAATTTCTCCGGTTTCTGCTACTTTAATAGCTGGATCAGTCAAAGGCTTGATTTTGACAAACCACTGTTTAGACAAGAGGGGCTCTAAGGTCGATTTACACCGTTCGCAAATGCTTATTGCATTTTGATACGGCTCGATTTTCTCGATTAAGCCCTGGGCTTGCAGTTCTTCGACAATCGCCGCCGCAGCCGCTTTAGTTTTAAGGCCTTTGAATTTGCCGGCAGCTGCCGTCATTTTCGAGTCTACCCCGATGACAGAGATCACCGGCAAATTATGTCTTTTACCTACTTCAAAATCATTCAAATCATGCGCCGGAGTAATCTTAACTGCCCCCGTGCCAAATTCCATAGTGACATAGGCATCAGCAACAATAGGAATCTCCCGCTCCATTATGGGTAGGACGGCAGTTTTGCCTACCAAATCTTTGAATCTTTTATCTCCCGGGTTCACCGCTACTGCGGTGTCCCCCAACATTGTTTCCGGCCGAGTGGTCGCTACCACAATATATTTATTTGTTTCGCCTTTAATGGGGTATTTGATATAAACCAACTGCCCGGCGCTGTCTTTGTGGTCTACCTCTAAGTCTGATAAGAAGGTCTCGCACCGAGGGCACCAGTTCACCGCCCGTTCTCCCCGATACAACAAACCATCGTCATACATTTTTTTGAAAGTATAGCGCACCGCATAACTGACATCCTCATCTAAAGTAAATTTTTTGCGCGTCCAATCGCAACTAGCCCCCAACCGGCGCAACTGGTTTTCCATCATCTCCCGGTTAGCGTCAATATGTGCGCCTAATTGCTTGATAAATTCCTCACGCCCTAAATCATATTTAGTTAATCCTTTTTCTTCTTTCAAAATTTTCTCAAAGAAAATCTGACTAGCTAAAGCTGCGTGGTCAGCCCCAGGTAACCACAGGGTAGGCTCGCCTTTTAGGCGGTGATAACGCACCATAATATCTTCGATGGCCACAAATAAAGCATGGCCGATATGCAGTTGGTCGTAAGCATTGGGCGGCGGCATAATAATTGTATAGGGTTTTTGCGCAGGCTCTATTTTGGGAGTAAACAAACCCGACTGTTCCCATTTCTGATATAGGCCTGGTTCAGTCTTTTGATGCTCAAAAATTTTAGGAATTTCTTTATTCATTATTCATTAGCATTTAAAGGCTAACTATTAGAGAATGCACGTAGGACATATTTTATTATAATCCCTCCCCTTTCGGAGGGGAGGATAGGTGGGGAGTGTTTAATTGATACTCCCTCCTCCCCTAACCCCTCCTCTGGTCTTCGACTCCGAGGCGCTCAGACTCGAGGAGCAGGAGGGGAATTTTTTTCAGTAAACTCACTATTGGTTTTAACTTTTACATTATACCATTGATTGTTTTCCCTCTTGCGCAAAAAATAAGCTGCCAGAGCTATCATTACTGCATTATCCATACAATATTTTAATTCTGGTACATAATAATTTATTTTTTGCTGTTGGGCTACCTGTGCCAATTTTTCGCGCAAAACTTGATTAGCCGCTACTCCCCCGGCCAACAATAAGGCGGTGGGGCGGTATTTTTTGATAGCTCGGTTAGTTTTGGCCGCCAAAACCTCTACCACAGCCTTTTGAAATTCATGCGCAACAGCTGCTCGATCAAATTTATTAGCAATCTTGCTCAAAGCTGTTTTAAGACCAGAGAAACTCATGTCTAAACCATCATTAATCATTGGTCTGGGTAGTTCAATTTTTAATTTTTCATTTTTAACCCCATTAGAAATAGGAAATGTCTTTATTCCCGTTGATAAATTTCTAACGGGGTGGGTTTTTAATTTAGCCGCCTCGGCGGCTATTGCTGGCCCACCCGGGTAACCTAACCGCAAAATTTTAGCAGCTTTATCAAAAGCCTCCCCCGCGGCATCATCCCTCGTCCCTCCCACGGACACAAACTTGGTTGGTCCCTGCATCAAAATTAGTTCACTATGCCCTCCACTCACGACCAATGCCAGCAGGGGCCATTGGGCTGGGATATGATGGCTGACCCAATTACTATAAATATGTCCAACGAGATGATCGACAGGTATTAATGGTTTTTTCCACAAATAAGCCAAGGTTTTGGCTGTGTTGATCCCGATCAACAAAGATCCTAATAGGCCCGGACCAGTAGTTACTGCTATCGCATCGATGTCGTCCCGCGTCAGTTTAGTTTTCTGGAATAACTCATCGACTAAAGGCAAGATAGTAGCTAAATGTTGGCGCGAGGCAACTTCGGGCACGACCCCGCCAAACTGACTATGCAACTTAACCTGTGAGGCAACCAATGAGCCGATCAATTTATGACCATCTGCCACCACCGCTACAGCTGTATCGTCGCAACTTGATTCAATACCTAATATAATGTTCATCCCGTTAGAGATAGGAAGCGTTTGCGCTTCCGTAAGTTAACAGTAATGGTGATATAGGTTGATTTGATGAGATAAACATAGCGTAGGAGTAGATAATTATTCCAAGTTGTCTCTAACGGGACAAGTATAGCACATCCAGAGCTAAAAACGACGCAGCAGACCTTATCCAGCCATTGGAGCTTAAGCACTCCCCCAAAATCCGCCATTGGAGCCTGCCTGCCGGCAGGCAGGGAGGGATAAATAAACCAGCAAAATCTCTTAAGGAGTTAGTGCCATGTTTGAAATTTCTAATTTCGTCATCCTGAACTTGATTCAGGATCTGAAATTAGAAATGAGTTTGGCAGATTAACCCCTTAGAGCATTTTGCTGATAGTTTATTATCCCAACGAACTGGCGGCCGGTTTGGCGCCACCGTTTGCCGGGACAAATGGTGGCAAAACAACTTAAAGATCACTTAAAAGTGAATAGGTCCTTCGGCTGGCTCAGGATGACACAAGAAAAGGTTAGAATAACAAGTAAGAATATGTATCCCGTATAATAAGGATATGGAATTACACATAAATCAAGGCCTTGACAGACAGAGTTGGGATTATTTTGTGCTACAACACCCCCAAGGCAATCTCCTGCAAAGCTGGAGCTGGGGAGAATTTCAGGAAAGTTTTGGCTATAAAACTTGGCGATTAGCCGTTACTGATAGCGGGCATACTCTATCTCAACTCCTTGTCATAAAAATCCCGCTGCGCTTAGGTTTGCACATTTTTTACGCTCCGCGAGCTATTTTGATCAACAAAACTCAACCGGCCGGACATCAACACGAAGCCATGAAATTAATCTTGGATTATTTAAAAAAGATCGCCCCTCAAGAAAAAGCCATTTTATTGCGGACTGACCCGCCGTTGGCACCCAGCGATACAGCAGCGATTTCTATTTATAAGTCTTTGGGATTTGTCGTGTCCCCTAAATCGACTCAACCCAAAACTAATCTTTGGTTAGATATTCAACCCAAAGAACCAAATATATTGCTCCAAATGAAACCAAAAACTCGCTACAACATCAGGTTGGCCGAGAAGCATGGGATTAGAGTAGTTGCCACACAAAATCCGAAAGATATCGCCATATTCCATCGTTTGATGCACACTACCGCCGCAAGAGACAACTTTCGTCCTCACCCGGACAACTATTATGCCCAGCAATTGGCTATTTTAGGCCAGCGTAATTTAATATCGTTATTTATAGCCTATGACGCAGAGCAACCCCTCGCTACTGCTTTGGTCAGTTTCTTCGGACAAACAGCCACCTATTTGCACGGAGCTTCCAGCGACCAACATCGGGACAAGCAGCCTGTTTATGCTTTGCATTGGCAGATCATTCAAGCTGCCAAACAACATGATTGCGCTACTTATGATCTGGGTGGCATTAATCTAACTGGCAGCCATGCTTGGGCTGGCATTACTCGTTTTAAATTGGGCTTCGGTGGTAATATTGTTGATTATGTGGGTAATTTAGAGCTCCCCCTTCACCCGTCTTGGTTCAGGCTATATCAATTATTGGTTAATAAAAAACATGCTTAAAGCCGTCAAAAAAATTCTTCGCCCGATTTTGTATGGCCTCCCTTGGTTATACGATGCCTACCATCGCTCCCAAGGAGTTTTGGCAGCTACAACCTACGGCTTCCCGGCCATGAAAATGCGTGTTATCGGCATTACTGGCACTAACGGCAAGACCACAACAGCGAATATTTTAGCGCACATTTTAGAAACTAATGGGGCAAGGGTGGGTATGGCGACGACCGTGAATGTTTGGACCGGTGCCAAGAAATGGGTTAACGAAACCAAAATGACCACCCTTAGCCCCTTCGCCCTGCAAGGACTCTTAAGGCAAATGGCCAATCAAAAATGCCGCTATGCGATTGTAGAGACTACTTCGCACGCCTTGGTCCAACACCGCACTTGGGGTATTTTCTATGATATGGCTATTTTTACTAATTTAACTCATGATCATTTGGACTATCACAAAACTTTTGAAAATTACCGCACAGCTAAAACCAAATTATTCAGCGAATTAGCCGAAAGTCTGCGCAAACCCGGCATGCCTAAAGTTTCTATTATTAATATTAGCGACCCGAATGCGGAACATTTCGCAAAATACCCGGCCGATCAAAAATATCTTTATGGTATCGACCTCCCAGCCACACCAGCCACGCCGGATATTATAATTTACGCTAACAATGTCCATGAAGGCAGACAACATACTTACTTTACCCTCAATACCCCTAAGGGCAGTATCGATATTAAGCTGCGGCTACTCGGCAGATTCAACATTTATAATGCCTTAGCTGCTGCCAGCGCCGCTTATGCTCTTGGTGTGGATATCCAAACTATCCAACAAGGCATTGAAAGCTTGTGGCAAGTGCCCGGACGCATGGAGTATGTCCCTAATAATAAAAATTTGGACATTATTATTGATTATGCCCATACTCCCGATGGTTTCCAAAAAGTTTTTGAGGCTTTGCGTCCACTATCCCGCGGCAATATCATTGCTGTTTTTGGAGCGGCTGGAGATCGCGACAAAACCAAGCGCCCTATTTTAGGCCAAATCGCCTCCCAGTTTGCCGACGAAATCATTTTGACCGAAGAAGATCCGGGATCAGAAAACCCCGGAGCAATCATTAACCAGATCCTTGCTGGTATTGATACAACTAAATTTGCTACTGGCAAGAATCTGCATATTATTTTAGATCGTAAGTCAGCCGTGCAACGCGCTTTAACCCATGCCAAATCTAATGATACGGTTTTACTGTTGGCAATGGGAGCGCAAACCGTGATCGCGCGCAAAGACAAAAAACTGCCTTACAACGAGCGAGAGGTTGTTCAACAAATCCTCAAAACTATGTCATAATGATTTGTTCTACTGCTAAATAAAAGGAGCTTCTTATGGAATTTGATGAATCGCGCCAGCCCGTGACACCTAATCCTTGGGCTCAACCCAATCTGCCTGTGTATCCCTCCTCCTCTACTCCTACTCCACCTGCTCTGCCCGCCTTGGGCGAGACTTCGCAACCGCAACCTATCACCCCAGCCCCGGCACCTATTCCCCAAGCACCCCCCGCACAGCCCAGCCCAACCGAACCGCTGTTAAAAACCATTCCTGTTTTCCCTATCGGGAATATAGCCCTGATGATGTTTGTAATCACCTTGGTCAGTATGGTGTTGGCTTTTGCTAATGATTGGTTTGATGCGAGCCACGGTAGAGAAATCAGCGTGAATGGCACGGGAACTGCCTATTCTGCCCCCGATGTCGCTAAAATAGATTTTGGTGTCCGCAGCGAATCGCGCAATTTATCCAGCTCTCAAAAAGCTAACGCTACTGCCATCGCCAAAATTAAGAACGACTTGGCGGCCTTCGATATCGCGAATGAAGATATCCAAACCGTCAATTACAACATTAATCCTGATTATATTTATTCCGGCGCGCAAAAACCCCGCCTTACCGGCTACACCACCTACCACTTTTTGCGCCTGACCATTCGCAAGTTGGATATGGTAGATGCTATTTTGCAAACTCTTGGTTATTCTGGGGCGACAGACATCAGCCAAATCAGCTTTACTATTGATGATACTGCCGAAATCCAAAGCGAAGCTCGCGAGAAAGCCATCGCCAATGCCAAAGACCTGGCCCAACAATTGGCCAATCTTAGTGACGCCAAATTAGGACAAGTTATTTCTATCAAAGAAGATTCCTCTAACCCCAACAACCCCTACCCCATGGCTGATGGTATGGGCGGCGGCGGGGGCCCTGGCATTGAGCAAGGCAGCTTGTCTGTTACCTCTAACGTCACTCTCACCTATTCTTTGAAATAAAGTCCAAACACCCAACACCAAATAAGGAGGCGCTAAAATGACTCGAGAAGAGGCCCTCGCAAAAGACTATCTTTATTATTGCCTAAACTGCAATAAGGTCTACAAAGAACTTCCAGTTGAAAATTACGAAGATGGACACGGCGGCAGAAATTTGCAGATGTGCAAATGCGGATGCGATCTCTTCGCTGACCTCAAAACCGACCAACCTGTAACAACAGGATCGGCTATGCCCACACACGACGAATCAACCCCAATTGATCGGCCTGTCAATCCAGTCGAAGCGGACATTCTAAGCCCGCATTGTGGCGAGAATACTACTCATCCTTTGAGAACAGACGACAAAATCATTGATGAATGGCTGGCCAGCATTGGCTTGACCAGAAAGGATGTAGTAATTTTCGCAGGGCAGAGCAGGGACAACACCAAGTTTGCGGCTGAGCATATGCACAAAGGCGACATAGATCCGACTAGCCAACTTACTGGCAAGGCTATAGACGATGTTTTGGCCAAAGAGGAAGAGAAGGTTGGTTTTCAGCCAAGACAACACCTTCACCCAAGCCGGTGACAACAAGAATAGCTATCCTTGAACTTTATTACATCTTCTTTATCGCACCCTACAACGGAGCCACGAACGGCTCTGTTTTGTTGTGCGAGCACGATTGATTTAGGCCTATACAGCCCAGAGGATATTGAATAACCCCAAATAATTTTGTCCTTAAATAGTATACACGGTGTACACCGTGTATACTAAAACATTAGCAGTTTTTGTTGATATTGTAAGGCATCTAAAGAAAACCTGAGTAGTGAATTAAGTTATAATTAAGGTATGGCAACTGGGCGCAAGAAATTAGTATTGATAGACGGAAATGCTTTGGTACATCGAGCTTTTCATGCCTTAGCACAGGCCAACCTGACTTCCCCTAACGGCGAACCTACTGGGGCCATCTATGGTTTCGCAGTAATGCTTTTGAATGTTTACACTAAGCTCCGCCCTGATTATATTGCGGTGGCTTTTGACACCGCTGCCCCTACTTTTCGGCATCAAGAATACGAAGCGTACAAAGCTACGCGGATAAAGGCCCCTCAAGAGCTTTACGACCAAATCCCCCGCATTCAAGAATTGGTCACAACTTTTAATATCCCTATATTTATGAAAGATGGGTTTGAAGCCGATGATATTGTGGGCACCCTCGCCCGCCAAGCCCCCGAGAATGTCGACACCTATATTGCCACCGGCGACATGGACGCTATGCAATTAGTTGATAACCATACTTTTATTTACGCCCCGCGTAAAGGCTTTTCAGATATCGTAATTTATGGGAGCAGAGAAGTAGAAACGGCCAAGGGCATTAAGCCGACGCAAGTGGTCGATTTCAAGGGTCTGCGCGGAGATCCTTCTGACAATATCCCGGGCGTACCCGGCATCGGCGAAGTAACGGCCAAAAAGCTCCTCGCTGAATACGGCAGTATCGACAAAATTTATCAACACATCAATGATTTACCCGATAAAACCCGCGAACTTTTAACTAAACACAAAGCTAAAGCTATCCAAAGTCGAGGGTTAGCCACTATTTTGACCGATATCCCTATTAAATTGGATCTCAAGAAAGCCGAAGCAGTTGAGTTCGACGCTAACCAAGTGCGCGATCTCTTTTTCAAATTGGGCTTTCGCAGTTTGATCAACCGCATCCCAGCCGGCACGCTAACTAAGGGCGGACAAACATCTTTTTTTGACTCCGCCCCAAAGAGTAAGACCACGCGGGGCAAAGGCAAATTAAGTTTCACCGAAAAATTAGATCACGACTTGGACCCCATCCTCCGCCAAATGGAAAAAAATGGCATTTTATTAGACGTCGATTTTATCCATAAACTCAATCGCCAGGTTTCTGAGGATTTAGACAAGCTGACTAAAACCATCTACCGCCAATCCAGCACAGAATTCAACCTTAACTCCCCCGCCCAACTTAGCGAAGTGTTATTTAAAAAACTGAAGCTGCCTGCCGCCGGCATCAAAAAAACTAAAACCTGTTATTCCACAGCTATAGGCGAATTAGAAAAATTAATTGACCACCATCCTATCATCAGACATATCTTGCAATACCGCGGATGGGAAAAACTGCGCAATACTTATCTCGAAACCCTGCCCAAATTAGCGGATAAACATAATCGGGTCCACACCACCTACGCGCAAGATACTTCGACTGGCAGGCTAAGCTCGTCTAACCCTAATCTGCAAAATATTCCGATCCGATCCGATCTGGGCGCCGAAATCCGTAAAGCCTTTATCGCACCCAAAGGGTTTTTGCTGCTATCGGTAGACTATTCGCAAATCGAGCTTAGAATCGTCGCCTCCCTGTCTAAAGATGTCCGGATGATGGACTCTTTCCAAAAAAGCGAGGATATCCATGCCCGGGTGGCAGCCGAAATTAATGGCATTTCTATCAGCGATGTCACTAAGGCCCAGCGCCGAGATGCTAAAGCCGTTAATTTTGGTTTGATTTACGGGGTCAGTCCCTATGGCCTCTCTGCCAATACCGAAATGAGTGTAATAGAAGCGAGCGAATACATCAAAAAATACTTTGATTTACATCCAGGCATCAAAAAATATATGAAAGAGATTGTGGCCTACGCCCAACAGCACGGCTATGTCGAGACGCTATTTGGGCGCAGACGCGAAATTCCAGAATTACAGTCCGGCATTATGGCTGTGCGCAATGCCGCCCAGCGCGCAGCGATCAATATGCCGATTCAAGGCACTGCCGCCGACATGCTAAAATTAGCCATGGTCGAAATTGCCAAATATTTACCTAAAATCAGCCCTAAATCCAAACTATTATTACAAGTACATGACGAATTGGTGTTGGAAGTGCCTAAAAAGGATGCCAAAAAAGTCGGCAAATTAGTGAAAACCGCTATGGAAAATGTTTACAAGCTGGATGCACCAATTATCGCTAACGCCGCCGCCGGCCCGTCTTGGGGCACCACCGTTGGTATAAAAATTTAACAAAAAAACCCGCCGAAATGGCGGGGTTTTGATAAAAGCGCGGGGATGCGAGGGATTATTTTTTGTCGTCAGAGTCGCCGGGATTAGATGAGCTTTTGACTATCTTCATAACCTCATCTATGTCGATCGGTTTGATAAAAACGGGTGCGTCAAGAAAATGATTCCAGATCGGCGATGCCGTTTTGTTGTTCATCCCTTGGATAATAGCATCGTTGAGCTCCAGCAAACAGTTGTAGTCGTCCAGCCATAGTCTGATGTGCAGAGCATTGATTTCATTTTGCTGATATGCGCCGACCAAACCAAGTCTTACTACTGCCTCTACGATAGTCGGGGGCATAACTACAATCTGGGTCGCTTTCTTGTTTTCGCTCGCCCGCAGGAACTGGATGCGGTTACCATACCACTCTGTTCCGCTGGCTAAAACCAGCTCAATGTCCTTAATAGTGCGGAGTTGTTCTTCTTTGGAAAGGGTTGGCAAGATGTGACGAAAAATCATAGTCCACGGTATTAACTCCATTGAATTCCTCCTTGTTGTCAAGTTTTACTATTATACCTGTTCGCTCGTGTGTGTCAATGATTTTTCCAACTCCCAGAGCTGGTTTTTCTCGCATCTCTTGGGAGGTGTAAAATAGTGGTATGCCAGAGTTACCCGAAGTAGAAACAGTTGTACGCGGCCTCTCTCGACATATTGTCGGGCAGAGTATCAAGGATATTAGAATTCTGAACAAGAAGAGTTTTATTAAGGTAGCCCCCATGCCTACCGGCAGGCAGGCTCGACTACGCTCGGGGAGTAATTTGAAGATTAAAAAAATATCCCGGCGCGGCAAGGCGGTGATTATTACCCTGTCTGAAGAGTTGTCTTTGCTGATCCATTTGAAGATGACGGGACAGTTGATATATGTTCCTAAAATTGCCCGTCATTCTGGGGAGTCCCTGGGACGACTCCAGAATCGTATGAATAAATCTGTACGATCCTGGACAAGCCAGGATGACGAAGGAATAAAAAGACTAAACTTAGGACACCCGACAAAAGATTTTGCGGAAGAGATGCCATCTCGACACACGCGAGTGATTTTTGAGCTGTCGAAAGGCGCCCTATATTTCAACGATCAGCGGAAGTTCGGTTGGGTTAAATTAGTTCCGACTAAAGATGTAGAAAAAGATAGCTTCATCAGTAAATTAGGAGTTGAGCCGTTGAGCCGTTCGTTCAACGCCAATGTTTTGTGGGAGACCGTCCAACGCCACCCGAATAGCCCGATCAAATCTACTCTTATGGACCAATCCCTTATTGCCGGGGTAGGCAACATTTATTCAGACGAGGCCTTATTTGTGGCTGGCATTCGTCCGGATCGCAAAGGCAAAACCATCACCAAACCGGAAACTAAGAAATTGGCTTCGGCTATCAAGAAAGTATTAGAACTGGGTATTAAACATGCCGGCACCAGTATCGCCAACTACAAAAATGCCGAAGGACTACCCGGTCGGATGCAAAACTACCTAAAAGTATACGGCAGAAAGAATAAAATCTGCCCCCACAAGTGTGGAGTAGTTAAAAGCATCCGCATCGGCGGCCGCTCCGCCCATTTTTGCCCTATCTGCCAGCATTGACCTTGAGCCCAGTCGAAAGGCCAGAAATAAAAAACTGCATCATAATCTCGCACGAAAAAGCCCCCGCATCCGCCCTGAATTCTCAGGGCAAGCAGGGGCACTGTAATAATGACCGAATAAAGAATAAACTAAGCTGAACAGTGGACGCCACTATGGGCAGGAACCGGCTTGCTTTCCAAGCCATCAGGGAGAACGGTTGAAAGCTGTCGCTCAATGGGACAAGTAAGGATAAGTGAGAGGACCGAATGTCCTATCCCTTCTCTTAATATTGTCGTCAGACGGTCTCCCTGGACTTTCAGAGTATCTCCTATGCGTCCTTGACGCACTTTTATGCTATGCCCATCACGGTAAAGAAAGGTTAAAGCATCATCCTCTGACCGATTACCTACAACAAGGGGTTGAGTAAAGTAATCTCCGTGTGGTACTGAATGCTTCCTTAACCAATAGGTCAGCAGAGTCAGCACAAAAATTGTCTCGGTTGCTCCCATTGGCTGACGTTCAGGAAGAATGGACGGGATGTAGTGGTAAGAATCGACTGCGCAGAAAAGACTGTCACCGTTCCAATTTATCCCTAGGGCTAAGAACTTCTCTTCTTTCAACGGCCAGGATTGATCTTGTTCGAGAAACTCCCGGCCATTGACTGTAAAACCAACTTTCTTGGCCATGCGAATAACTTCATCGATAGACCAGTTGGGTAAGATAGGGACTAGGAGTTTGTCAAACGCTAACCCAGTCAGATCATAATTGCCATAACGAAGATATCTCGTGTCGTACTTGAGCAACAACAGAGGATCAAGGGGCAAGTTGTCCTTTTCAGGGAACTCCCAATCCAGAAGCTCTCGAAGATCGTCAAAAATTGGATAAGCGTTCCTTAAACAAGACCGCATCCTCTGGGGCCAACTGGTTAATCTGTCTGACCAGGAATGTCTAGCAAGCCCAATTACGAGGTCTTCAATCATCAAACTCTCAGGGGCAATTATGCCCCCGCAGCGCTGACATTTAATGTTTACGCCAGTCAAATCCCCTTTAGCTAAGGTCTTTGAACAACGCTTCTCTCGGCCGAAAAGGCCTCCGATAACGGCTCCACAAACAAGCGTTGTCCCGCCACCCTGTACATCCTGAAGAACAGATATACTCCAGGGATCGAACTCAACCTTTCCTTGGTTGCCGCTCCCTGGCGGACGGAAGATTGTTTTTGGGCCTCTTGTGCTCTCAGGCATCTTGGGCTCTCCTTTTGTTGCAACTTGTTAAGCTGCCGGCGGTTATGGATTTAGTCCGAAGTGATGGACCCCGCCTTATGTTTCCTATATTAGCAAAAATCTGCTTCTAGTCAAGGTTTATGGGCATCGGCGGTCGTTCTGCTCATTTTTGTCCTGTTTGTCAAAAGAACCCCAACGGCTCAACGAGTTGAGCCGTTAAGTTATACGATTCTGGAGTCGTCCCAGGGACTCCCCAGAATGACGCCTCAAAAACCGGGCATTGGAGGAGAGGTGTTATGAAATGAGTAAAATCTCTGTGGGTGGAACCATGTTTGAGGCCGATGGCATATCGGCTGAGTTTGGCTGTAAGCGCCCAGAGATTTTTACCATTTCATAGTCACGACGACTGCCCGGAATTTCTGGTTACTCTTTTAAAAGAGTGCCAAAAAGATTGGGTTGCTTTGGAAAGCAACAGATCCTTCCACTCCGGTCGGGACGACAGAGGAAAGGGCCTGGATTCCGGATCAAGTCCGGAATGACAGACTCGGGTTACGGGCGGAAACGGACAAACATAATTAATTTTTTGCCGAGGGCACGGTTGACGGAGGCGATAATTTTATGTTTTTGGTTGTTGATTTCGTCTGCAAACGCGGCTTCGGAGATTAAAATAGTGAGGACACCGTCGCGAAAATTAATGGCTTCGTGCCCCTCGCTGATAGTTTTGAGAAAGAACTGCTTGGCATAATCATTCCATAGCTGGCAAACTTGCGCCCCCTCGATTTGAGCGTTAGTCCTCAATTCTGTGATATTTTCCGGCAACAAATTAGATAGTTTTTGCAAGCTCATTTTGGTTTTGGGTTATCGCGCCCTCTCTTACTATCATCACTTGGGCGTCGGGTGTCACAAATCTTTCGTCAGTAGTGGTATAAATCGCTTGGGCGTCCCCTAAAAACCCCACTAAAGCCTTGGCTTTGCGGGCGTCTAATTCCGAAAAGACATCATCCATTAAATAAACTGGCGTTTCGTTGAATCTTTGGTTGATATATTCTCCCTCCGCTAATTTGAGAGCCAAGATCATCAGGCGAAACTCCCCTTGCGAGGCAGTAGGTCGGGCGTCCTGGCCATCCAACAACAATAATAAGTCATCCCGATGAGGGCCGAAGTTGGTGTGTCCGGATTTGATGTCTACAGACCTGTTGTGGAATAGTTTTTCTTTATAAGCCGCCGGGTCGGTGAATTTGGGGTCAGCGGTGTAGATGATGCTGAATTCTTTCTGGCTCTCGGCTAATGTATGAAAAAACAGCTTGATTTTCTGATTTAGCTGCCCCACCAATCCCAATCTATCTTTAATAATCCGGCTGCCCAGCTCTGCTAATTTAGCATCCCAGGCTTCAATCTCGATATAATCTTCCCGACCTATCTTAGCTAAAAATAAGAGTTGGTTGCGCTGTTTTAGAGTTTTAGTGTAATCCAATAAATCAGCGTGGTAGACCTTGTTGGTCCGAGCAATTAAACTATCTAAAAATCCTCTCCGCTGGGCTGGTTGGAGCCGGAGCAAACTTACATCGTCGGGAGAAAAAATGACCGTCAGCAGATTCCCCAGCAAGTTTTTGCGCGCGACTTTTACCCCATTTAGTTTGAATTGGCGGTGGATGTCTTCGTCTTCTCTCCCCCAAACTACATCCAGGACGGTCGATCGACCGTCGTTGTAAACTAACCCACCCTTAACACTGCCGAATAACTCACCTCGCTTGACCAACCATTCTTCGTGACGAGTTTTGAAGGAATTACCGACCGACAAATAATGAATTGCCTCTAAAATATTGGTTTTGCCTTGGGCATTATCTCCGATCAAAAAATTTCTCCCCTGGAATTTGATCACCACATCCCCGAGATTGCGAAAATTGCTTATATTGACTTCGGCTAAACGCATTAACTCCTAAGAGGCATAATAATATATATGACGCCGGAGCCATTGTCTGGACGTAAAACGCCGGGGTTAATTTTACCGATCAACTCTATTTTCACTTTAGCGCTATCTACCCCACCCAAAGCATCTAACAGATATCTCGCGTTGAAGCTCACCTCATTTTCCTCGCCCTGCACCACGCATTTAATCTGCGATTTGAAATTACCTAATTGAGACGAGGTAGCCTCCACCAACAAATGGTCTGGATAGAGAGTAATCTTAATATTATTGGCATTTTCCCGAGCAAAGAAACTGGCAGTTTTGATGGTATTAGCCAATTCCGCCGTTGGCACGCTGGTGTGAGTTTTGAAATTCTTTGGAATGATTTGTTCATAATCTGGGTAATCTCCTTCGATAATGCGAGAGGTAATATCCATATCCGGCAACAGAAACATCACCTGGTTTTCTGACACCACGATTTTAATTTTTTCTCCTCCAGCAATGATCCGGTAGAGTTCTTGGATGGTTTTAACTGGGATGATAAAACTGGCTTTGTGGTTAGTGGGGATATTGATGGTTTTCTCGGCTAAGCGGTAGCTGTCAGTCGCCACCATCTTCAACATATTGTCCCCCACGATAAAGTAAACTCCAGTAAGCACTGGTCTAGATTCGTCGAAAGAGGCTGAAAAAACTACTTGGCTGATAGCAGTTTTAAGCAACCCTCCGTCTATTTCTAAAACTTCTTTACCGATAATCTTTGGGATGATCGGAAACTCGTCGGCCGCCATCCCATTAATATTAGCTTCACTATTTTCGGTTTTGGCGAACAAGACTCCGTTAGTGCTTTCTAAAGTAATTTTTTCTTCACTTAGACTATTTACAAAACTACCCAACACTTTACCGGGCACAGTAATACTACCTTCTCCTTCTATCTTGCCTCCTAAATAATAATTAATGCCGATTTCCAGATCTGTGGCGGACAGAACGACCTGTCCTTCTTCAGTTTTAATCAAAACATTACTTAATATCGGTAGCGTATTTTTACTCGCTACAATCCGATCAACCGCGTTCAGCCCTTTTTTAAATTTTTCCAACAAGACAGATATCCTCATAATTTCCTCGCTTATAGAATTAATTATTCTCTTAGTTTATTTAAGTAATAGTATATAGTGCTGGGGATTGTGTTTATAAGGTTTAATTAGTGGTGTTGGTAGGGGGTTTAAGAGCGCGCAGCGGTGTTGGTTTGTTGGGGATAGGTTGTTGATAAATAAAACTAATCTAAGATTTCCCATTAGTATCCACACTATATAATTTTTCCTTAATACTCAGAATCTCATTTTCTAAATCAGTATTTTCTAAGACCAAGTTCTTAATCTTATTATAATTATGAATAATAGTGGTGTGATCTTTACCTCCGATTTCCCGGGCGATAGCAGTATAAGGGAGGTCCAATTCTTCCCTAAGGAGATAGATCAAAATTTGCCGGGGCACCACGATCTCTTTGTTGCGTTGTTTGCCCAAAAGGTCTTCTTTTTTAAGGTCGTAATATTTAGATACCGTGCGGATAATGTCATGCGCCCGCAATATTTTTTTGCCCGGACTGATTAAGATCCCACCCAAAAGACCCTCAGCCTCCTCGATAGTAGGGACTGTGTTGTTGAGCTGTCCGAAAGCCACAGTTCTTGTGAGTGCCCCCTCTAATTCTCGGATATTGTTTTGTATTTTTTGAGCGATCAACTCTAAGATATTGTCCGCTAAGGGGAATTTTAAGTTAGCTGATTTAGATCTCAAAATAGCCAAGCGAGTTTCGTAGTTGGGGGCAGTAATATCTGCCATCATCCCCCATTCGAACCGGGACCTTAACCGAGCCTCTAAGGCAGCGATGGCTTTAGGGGGACGGTCGGAAGTCAGCACGATCTGCTTACTGCTCTCGTATAAGGCATTAAAAGTGTGGAAGAACTCTTCTTGGGTAGCGTCTTTGCCTTCTAAGAACTGGACATCGTCGATAAGGAGACAATCCACCCGGCGATATTTTTCTTTGAATTCCCGAGTAGTTTTTTTCAAGATAGAGTCCACTAATTCGTTGGTGAATCTTTCACTGGTGATATAAACCACCTTCTTTTTAGGGTAATTAGTGAGAATGGCATTCCCAATCGCTTGAAGTAAATGAGTTTTGCCTAATCCGACCCCGCCGTAGATAAACAACGGGTTGTAAGTAGTGCCGGGAGCTTTAGCGACTGCTTCTGAAGCCGCTTGGGCTAAATGGTTACTCTCGCCGATCACAAAGGTTTCAAAGGTGTAGCGAGGATTGAGGCGTTCTATGGTTTCCCCTGTCCCTCTGGTTTTGATTAGCGTGGCGATGGGAGGACGTTCCAATAGCCGTTCTGTACTTTTGAGGGTGGTAGGCTCATTGAAAATAGTTTCACGCTGTGGTTTTACCCCGATTACATATTCGATCTTACCCAAGTGGGGCAGATTTCGCAATAAACACTTGGTGATGATCTCTTTTTCGTATTTCTTCTCAAACCACTCCTTAGTAAAAATGTTGGGCACACGAATAAACACCACCGTTTCAGAGGCATTGATGATTTCGGTGTTCTTGAACCAAGTGCTGAAATTAGCTGGGCTTAAAGCAATCTCAGCTTCCCCTAGAACACTTTGCCAAAGGCGCTTATTATCCACCATATTTTTTCTCCACCCAAGGTAATCTTACTAAAGTTATCCACATACCACAACCGCGGCAACACTTTATTATAAATCAAATTGACGCCGAAGGAGGATTACAACTATACTGGATAAGTAGTTTATCAAGAACAAATCTATGAAACGGACTTATCAACCCAAGAAAAAGCCCCGCCAACGCAAATTAGGTTTCCGGGCTCGGATGGCCACTAAAGGTGGTCGTAAGGTGATATCGCGCCGGCGGACTCGGGGTAGGTCAAAACTATCAGTTTAGACATGCCAGAAAAATATCTCGAACGCGTCATCCACCATCCGGTCTTAACCTTGCGTTATTTTAAAAATACTTCCCGCAGGCCGGTTGCCCCCTTAAGGGTGGTGGTGAGTAGTAAGGTGGCTAAAAAAGCTACTGTCCGTAATCTAATACATCGGCGCATTAGAGAGATTTGGCGTCAATTGCCGGTTCCCCCTAATTTAAGCGTGGCCCTGTACACTAAGACGGCCATTTTAGATAAATCATTCGCAGAATTAAAAGCTATCATCACCCATTTGTCAAAACAACTACATTAATGCAATCACTATTAGCACAATTAGCTCTTAAATTGGTTAAGCTCTATCAAAATAGTTTATCTCTTGATCATGGGTGGTTAAGGCAAGCCTACCCTTACGGCTATTGCAGATTTTATCCTTCCTGTTCGGAATATGCCTACGAAAGCATTCAGAAGCATGGTTTAATTAAAGGTGGATGGTCGGCTGCAAAGCGGTTGTTCCGGTGCCATCCCTATCACCCAGGCGGGGTCGATTTAGTGAAATAAAATTATATAAAATATGGCGGCTCCTCTTACCACAATTTCACCCACAGCTTTGTCCACCAAACTGATGTATCAGCCGCTGTTTAATGTGTTGATGTTGTTGTATGTTTATGTCCCTGGCCACGATTTGGGAGTGGCCATTATTATCCTCACCCTGATTATTAGGTTGCTGTTACATCCCTCATACGTGCAGACTTTGCGGGCGCAACAACAGCTCAAGAATATCCAGCCGGAGATTGACCGAGTGAAGAGCTTGCACAAAGACGATCAAGCTAAACAATCCCAGGAGCTGATGCGGGTGTATAAGGATAATAAAGTAAACCCCTTGGGTAGTTGTCTGCCGATGCTGATCCAGTTACCTGTTTTATACGCGTTGTACCGAGTGTTTATGGTGGGACTGAATACCGAAAGTCTGAAGTTGTTGTATAGTTGGTTCCCCCGAGTTCCCGCAGAAGTGAATCATATTTTCCTCCAGTTTACCGGGGTCACAGCTTGGCAGATTAATTTGGCCGCCCCTAATGTTTATTTGGCGGTGTTGGCCGGAGCAGCCCAATTATTACAGAGCTGGTTGATGATGAAATTCAACCCAATGGGGCAACAAAACGGAGGAGCTGCCAAGATCATCAATATGCAAATGATGTATCTTTTCCCGATCATTACGGTTGTGATCGGCTTGAGCTTACCGGCGGCACTCTCTTTGTATTGGGTGGCCACGACTGTTTTCACTGTCATCCAACAAATAATTGTGATGTATCAATTTAAACCAAAAACCAATGAACCAAGAAGTTAAGGATTTTTTGCAGCAAATGGTGAAAGACTTTTTTGCCGAGTGGCCGGTCCGCCCAGAAATTGATTTAGAAGAGACGGATTCTGTAATTGTTCTGCGGGTGCAGACGGGGCGCGATTTTATGTTCATCCAGCCTAACCCGCAGCCGGTGTTAGCGTTGCAGCATTTGTGGCGGGTTATCCTCAAAAACCGTTTTCCCGATCTAACTCATAAATTAGTGGTTGATATTGGTAATTTTCGGGATAATCAACAAAAAACTATCGACAAGTTAGTGTTAGAAGCTATTCTTACGATCAAAGTTAGTGGGAATGCCGTGCATTTAGCGCCCATGTCTTCTTTCGAACGACGCTTAGTGCATAGCAAAGTGGCGGAAGAAGAGGGGTTTACTTCCGGCAGTGAAGGCGTGGGAGTTGATCGGCATGTGGTTATCCGAGTAAGCGGAAAGTAAAGTGGAAACTTGGTCAGAATATTATACAGACGAGATAGGCATAGACGGCTATATTCGTAATCTATATGGGCAGAAGGATTTTTTAGTTGCTATTACTGCCGATAAACCGGCGAAAATACTCGAAGTGGGGGCCGGAACAGGTACTATGAGTATTTTTTTGTCGCAATTAGACACAGAGGTGACTACTTTGGACAACGATCCGGTTGTTTTGGTGGCAGCTGAACATAATAAGCAGCGATTTAATGGGGGAAATACTTTAGTGGCGGGTGATGCTTTTAAGTTGCCTTTCCCTGACCACAGTTTTGACGTAGTTTTTCACCAGGGGCTATTAGAGCACTTCTCTGATCAAGATATTCGCCAGCTATTGAACGAACATTTACGAGTGGCGCCGGTAGTGTGGCTAAGCGTACCCAACCAATTCTACCCCCGTCGGGACAAGGGGGATGAAAGACTATTAGATAGCGCGACGTGGGAAGGCATCCTGTCTCCTTATCGTATAGAAATTAGTAAAAACTACAGCCGAAAATTCTTTCCTAAATGGTATTTGCCTCGTGTCCACGTTCAATATATGGCTAAAATATCTTCTCGTTGAGCAATACTAACAAAATAGCCTTTAACACAGCCATCCAGTTGGTCGGGAAGGCTGTGACAGTAGCTACATCCGTGGTAGTTGTGGCTTATTTAACGCGGCATTTAGGAGTAGCCGGATATGGAGACTATGCCACGATCTTCGCCTATTTGGGCATATTCGGGGTGGTGGTAGATTTAGGCCTATTTGTGATCGGAGTCAGAGAGATTGCGAAGCACCCCGAGCGTGAAGCTACTGTTCTAAACAATATGCTCGGGCTGAAAATAGTTTTGGGGGGACTGGTTTTCGGGGTAGCGTATGGCATCACTTTGGGGCTCCCCTATTCTGATATAGTGAGGCAAGGTATTTTATTGGGCGCGGTATCACAATTTTTTATTTCTTTGAATCAAATACCTCTCGGCGCGTTTCAGGCTAATTTAGTCATGTATAAGGCCACGATCGCGGATGTCATCGGTAGATTTTTAATGCTGGGATTAGTCTGGTGGTTTGTGCGCCACAATGGCACGGTATTAGATATGGTGGTAGCAGTAGTAGCCGCTAATGTGGTGGTATTCGGCATCAATATTTTAATGGTGGGAGCTAATTACTGGCTCCGGCCCCTGTTCGATCTGAAGGAATGGAAGAAAATCATTTTGGAAGCATTGCCCATGGGTGTAGTCATGGTTTTGGGGGCGATTTATTTTCGAGTGGACACTTTAATCTTGGCAGGGATAAAAGGGTCAGAGGCCGTAGGTATTTATAGCGCTCCATATAAAATATTAGAAGTGCTTTTGGTGGTGCCGAGCATTTTTATGAGCTCGGTTTTGCCGGTAATGACAGCGGCCCTGGCGCGGTCTCGTGCTGACGCCCAAGCTATTTTCCAGAAAGCCTTTAATTTTTTAAGCATTACTGCTCTTCCGCTCATAGTTGGGTCTGTGATTGCTTCCGCGCCGATTATGTTGTTGATTGCGGGAGGAGATTTTGTGGAGTCCGGCCCTCTTCTCAAAATTTTAGTTTTAGCTTTAGGCGGATCTTTTCTCAATAGTGTCATGATTTATACTATGATCGCTGCTGGTCGGCAAAGACAATTATTGTGGCCCTATATCGGCGCTACCGTGTTCAATATTGTCGCTAACTTTATCTTGATCCCCAGCTATTCTTATTGGGGGGCAGCGGTAGTGACTGTCGTCACAGAGTTGTGGGTTTTGGTGGCGAGCACTTATTTGGTCTATACTAAACTGAAATTCTTTATTAATTGGCGAGTTTTCGGTCTGGCATTATTGGCGAGTTTGGTCATGGCTGGTGGGCTTTATGCGATACAAACAGAAAGCCTTTGGTGGCTGATCTTAGCCGGCGGAACGATCTATGGATTAATGATGTTTCTGACCAAAGCAATAACTAAACAAGAGTTATTAGATATGTTGCCTAAGGGGGTGAAATGATTATCGGGATTGATGTCAGAGAAGGAGTCAAAACCATTCGTGCTGGCAAGGGGGAATATGTTTACCAAGTAGTAAGTGGGCTAATCAAAGCCACTCAACATCAATTTGTTCTATTGACTGATCAGCCTCTTCCGTCGGCATGGCAACAGGATAATGTAATTGTGAAGAAAGGGCCGACCAACTCGCTCATATGGCAATTATGGGCATGGTTATATATAGAATTTACGCGTTCGCTTGATGTTTATTTTTCTCCGACTAGCCTAATTGTGCCGGCGTTATTGCGGAGTGTGCCGGTAGTGACAGCGCTTATGGATTTTGTCAGTTTTCTTTTCCCTTCGACTCATAATCTCAAATCAGTTTGGTTAGAAAGGATGTGGATGCGGCCGGCTCTCATCAATTCTCGCCGACTAATTGCCATTTCTGAATCCACTAAACAAGACGCTATTAAATTATTCAAAATTAATCCGCAAAAAATTATAGTTACTCTGTTGGCGGCGAGTTTTGTCGATGAGGATGAGCCGTATCCCCTTCCTCCCGGACCCATTATTTTGTTTGTCGGCACTTTAGAGCCTCGCAAAAACCTGGCAATATTAGTGAAAGCTTTTGAGGGCTTGAAACCGGAATTGCCAGCAGCTAAGTTGGTTATGGTGGGGCGGTGGGGATGGCAAAGGGAGGAGCTGCAGCAGACAATTGGTCAAAGTCCTTACCGCAGAGATATCCATATTTTGACTGATGTAAAACCAGCCCAAAAAAGATCGATTTACAAGCAAGCCCAAGTTTTTGTTTTCCCCTCGTTATACGAAGGGTTCGGCTTACCGCCCTTAGAGGCGATGAGCTTAGGGGTGCCAGTAGTCGCATCAAAAGTAGCTTCCCTGCCAGAAGTGGTGGGGGCTGCCGGTATTTTAGTGAACCCTTATGCTGAAAATGAGTTCTACGAGGCCATGAAAGGCATTTTGACTGATCGTAATTTGGCAGAAAAATATGCTCAAGCTGGGCGACATCGCGCCACTCAATTTACTTGGGACAAAACTGTGCAACATACTCTTGCAATTTTAGAAGAAATTGGAAAATAGTAAATCTTTTTATGTGATATTAGGCTTATTCTGCCTATTTTTGATAGGCGGGAGCTTACTGAACCTGCCGGTGCCGGTAATTGGAAAGATCGCTGGGCTGGATCTCATTGTTTTGGTAATGGCGCTGCTGGGTTGGTGGCAGTCTCGTTCCTTGACCGCAGCTAAACTGCCCAGAGTGGTGTGGGCGATAGGTTTGTTTGTTTTGTTCGCGCTCGTTTCTTTGATTGGGAGTGGGCGGTGGTTGGCTGGACAGGATATGGCTATCTCGGGATTATTTTTAGCCCGCTGGGTCGTTTATGCGGGACTCTTTTTTTGGGCTTACTTATTAAATCGGGAGCAGCGCGGGCAGACGCTACACTGGTTAGGGTTAGCTTTAGGAATAATCGCTCTGCTGGGCTTAATGCAACTAATTTTGTTTCCTAATCTTGGTTTTTGGGAACGCTTAGGTTGGGATCCCCACCAACAGCGGTTAATCTCCACATTTTTAGACCCTAATTTGGTCGGCGGATTTTTGGTGGTAGGCTTAGCTCTCCCAATGAGTCAATGGCTGCACAAAACTACTCCGCGGCGGTGGAAGCAGATCTGGGGAGGGGTAATAATCTTGATGCTAATGGCCGTAATTTTTACGTATTCGCGTAGTGCTCTGCTATCGTTAGTCGTTTTCGGATTGATCGTTGGGGTGCGTTATTGGCGCTTGGCCCTCGTAGGCCTGTTGTTGATGGGTTTGGTGGTGTTAGCTTCTCCCCGTTTGCAAACTAGGATAGTTGGAATGTTTGAAGTTGATATTACAGCTCAACAGCGGCTAACTTCTTGGCAGAATGCCTTAAATATAATTAAACAAGAACCGCTTTTGGGGGTGGGTTATAATACTTTGCCGTATACCAAAGCTAAATTTATCTATCAACCCGTTGGCCACGCTTATTCCGGGTTTGACAGTAGCCTATTGACTATCGCTGTAACTACTGGGGTGTTGGGGTTGGCAACTTATTTAGGAATGTTGGGTTTGTTGCTGGCAGGGTTGGTTAAATTTGTTAGAGATAAACGATCGATCTTGGCTTTGGGGGCATTAGCGAGCACCATGGCTTTGTTCGCCCACTCATTTTTTGTTAATAGTTGGTTGTATCCGCCAGTCTTAGCTTTATGGTGGGTGCTGCTGGGTTTGGTATGGAATAATAATAGTGCTGATGATTAGTTGGTTAACATTAATTTGGGTAATTGCATTCATCTATCTGGCTATTTGGCACGCAGATAAATTAGTTTTTGTGTTGGCCTTGATTTTGCCGACCTATTTAATCAAGTTTTGGGTAGTGGGCATCCCTACCACCTGGTTGGAATTGGCTATTTATACTGTGATGGTGGTTTGGCTGATTCGTTCCCGGGAAGAAGTGAGGGCGGGGTTGGGATGGTTGGCAACTTATCGCATTCCACTTATCTTGTTGGTGGTTGGTTCGGCTATAGGCTTGGCAGTTTCTTCTCAACTCACCTTGTCGTTAGGGATTATCAAAGGTTGGTTTATTGACCCCTGGGTGTTGGCGGCGATAATCATTATTTCTGCTCAACATTCTCGCCATATTTTTCAGCAAGCGGTAGCCGGGTTGGTGTTGGCTGGGACAATTTTAGGTTTAGTTGCTATCGCCCAAGTGGTGACGGGTAATTTTATGACCGTTGATCAGCGAGCCTCGGCTTGGTTTACTTCTGCTAACTACTTATCTTTGTTTTTAGTGCCAATTTTAGTGCTAAGTTGGGGGCTCTTAAAGCAAGCACTCTCGACTCCGCGGCAATTAATCAGCCTATTGATCATAGAAGTAATCATGCTGACTGCTCTTTATTTTACTTTTTCTTACGCAGGATGGTTAGCGTTGCTTATAGGCGGGTTAGTATTCTGGCTGCTCGCCAGCCCCCACTGGATTAATGTATTGTGGTGGGCGGCGGGAGCCGTCGCGGTGGTGTTATCACAATGGCAGCATCCCAAATTCCAGCAGATGTGGGATTTAATCGGGCGATCATCTTCGCACGTGCGGTTACAAGTTTGGCAAACTGCTCTGCTCATGATCAAGCAGCATTGGTTGACTGGGATCGGTCTGGGTTTATTTGAAAAAAGGTATTTAGAATTCGCCGAGCAAATATTCCATCCCCCTATCGAGTTGGTTATGTTGCATGCCCACAACATTCTGCTCCAATTTTGGATTAATTTGGGAGTGACAGGTGTGAGTGGATTTATTTGGTTGCTGGTGATTTGGTTTAGTCAGGTTTGGCGTCAGGTCAGAGAATATAATATAATAGCAATCACGGTAGCAGCCGCTATGGTAGCGCTATTAGTCCACGGCATGTTGGACGTAGCTTACTGGAAAAATGATCTATCGGCCCTATTTTGGATTATATTCGCTTTAGGTGTAACAGTGCATGGAAGAGAATTATCACATCGGAATTGATGCCCGCATGTTTGGTACTGCCGAAGCGGTCGGTATTGGGCAATATACAGAAGAACTGGTACGGCATTTATTGAAACACGATCATGAGAATACCTATTCCGTCTTTGTCTCGCCGAAAGCTTGGGTGAATTTTCCCATTTACGCCCCCAATCTTAATAAAATCCAAGTAGTTTTCCCCCATTATTCGTGGGCGGAACAAATTTGGTATCCATTGATTTTGCGTAAAGCCAAATTAGACTTGATTCACTACACTAACTTTAATTCTCCGGTTTTTTGGCGCCAGATTCCCAGCGTGGTGACAATACACGATCTGACTTTGTGGCGGTTTTCTGGTCGAACGCAAAAAAGTTGGTGGCATAAACTGGCGTATCGGCTGGTGATTAGGCAAGCTTGCAAAAATGCGCGGGCTATCATTGCGATTACGGAAGCTACCAAGCGCGATATTGTCCAGCTGCTCGGTATTGATCCGGCCAAGATCACCGTTATTTACGAAGCGGTGGCTGATCGTTATAAACCCATTAACGATACCGATAAGATTGAGGAATTTAAGCGTAAATTTAATATTGCCCGGCCATATATTTTGTATGTGGGGCAATGGCGCCAACATAAAAATATTGTGAGATTAATTCGGGCCTTCTATTTGTTAAAGCGTCGCTATGGATTAGACTATCAATTAGTGTTAGCTGGAAAAATCGACCAGAAAGCCCCAGAAGTTTTAGCCACTATCCAGCAATTAGGACTGAAATCGGATGTTATCCTGACTGGTTATATTCCAGATGTTGATTTGCCGTATTTATACAATGGAGCAGAAATGTTTGTTTTCCCCTCTCTATACGAAGGTTTTGGCTTGCCTCCCTTGGAGGCAATGGCGTGCGGGACGCCCGTGGTGGCCTCCTCGGCTTCTTGTATGCCAGAAGTTTTGGGCAAAGCGGCGGAATATTTCGATCCTTTATCAGTTGAAGCGATGGCCAGGGCTCTGGCTAATGTCAGCAAAAATTATTCGCTCAAGCAACAACTAAAAACTGCTGGGCTGCATCAAGCCAAACAATACTCTTTCGACCAAATGGCCGAGCGCACCCTCGCTGTTTATCGGCAGGCATTAAATAATTTATAATGAATGAGTATTGTTTCCCCTTCCTTGCAAAGGGAGATATAATACAGAATCATTGTTATTATTATTTAATTGCCTAATTTTATGGAATTGATTAATTATGCCTTCGGGCTGGCGATTGGTAGCGGCTTAATTGCTTTGGTTTATGCGGGTTGGCTGATCTGGTGGATTATGAGGCAGCCGGCCGGCAATGAGAAAATGCGAGAAATCGCCTTAGCCATACAACAAGGCGCTAACGCTTATTTATATCGTCAATACACCACTATCGGAATTGTGGCCGCGATTTTATTTATTATTATTTGGCTGGCATTAGACTATAAAATCGCTCTGGGTTTCTTGGTGGGGGCGGTCTTTTCTGGGTTAGCTGGCATTGTTGGGATGAATGTTTCAGTACGAGCGAATGTGAGAACGACAGAGGCCGCTCACCAGGGGATGGGTAAAGCGTTAGACATCGCTTTTAAGGGAGGATCGGTGACCGGACTATTCGTTGTTGGGTTGGCTCTCCTGGCTGTCAGCATATTTTATATGATTTTTCGCGATACCAGCGCCCTCGTTGGTCTCGGTTTCGGGGGCAGTCTTATTTCTATCTTCGCGCGCTTGGGTGGAGGCATCTATACTAAAGCAGCCGATGTTGGAGCTGATCTGGTAGGAAAAGTAGAAGCCAATATTCCAGAAGATGATCCCAGAAATCCGGCCGTGATTGCCGATAACGTGGGTGATAATGTGGGTGATTGTGCCGGGATGGCAGCGGATTTATTTGAAACCTATGCAGTAACAGCCGTGGCTGCGATTATTTTGGGGGATCTCCTGTATAGTAACAATCAGAACCTGTCGGCCTATCCCTTAATTTTGGGTGGGATCTCAGTTTTGGCTTCCGTCGTTGGTAGTTTGTGTGTGCGTTTAGGTAAAGATAAAAAAATTATGGCAGCATTGTACCGCGGGTTGGCTGTGAGCGGGATTTTGGCCGCCGCTGGTTTTTATGCCGCCAATCAAATCATTACTACTAAAACAGCCGGATTGCCGGTGGATAATTTATTTTGGTCGGCCTTGATCGGTTTAGCAGTTACGGCTTTGATCGTGTGGATTACGGAATACTATACGGCCACCGAATATGCTCCGGTCAGGCAGATCGCTTTGGCTTCTGAAACCGGACACGGCACTAATATTATCGCCGGCCTCTCGGTCGGGATGAAATCGGTAGCTTTACCGGTCTTAGTGATTGTCTGCGCTATTTGGGGAGCTTATGCCTTAAGTGGTTTATATGGCATCGCGATCGCGGCCATGGCGATGTTATCTATGACGGGGATTATTGTGGCGATTGATGCCTATGGGCCGATTACTGATAATGCTGGCGGGATTGCCGAAATGGCCAAATTACCAGAAGCGATCAGGGAGATTACTGATCCTCTGGATGCAGTAGGCAACACCACTAAAGCTGTGACCAAAGGTTACGCGATTGGGTCGGCCGGGTTAGCGGCTATAGTTTTATTTGCTGCTTATGCAGAAGAACTGCGCCATATTGCTGGAGAGACCTACGAATTTGTGCTGGGAGACCCGTTGGTATTAATCGGTTTGTTTATCGGTGGGTTGCTCCCCTATTTGTTCGCGGCTATTTCTATGGAAGCGGTTGGTAAAGCGGCGGGGGCGGTAGTCAAAGAAGTGCGTCGGCAATTTAAAGAAATTGCGGGCATTATGGAAGGACAGGCTAAGCCGGATTATGCTAAAGCAGTAGATTTAGTCACGCAAGCGGCGATTAGAGAGATGATCGTGCCGGCATTAATACCTGTAATCGTACCAATTATAGTTGGTGTCATTTTGGGGCCGATTGCTTTAGGCGGGATGTTGGTAGGTAGCATCGTCACCGGAATTTTTGTCGCTATTTCTATGACTACTGGCGGGGCGGCTTGGGATAACGCTAAAAAATACATCGAGTCAGGTAATCTCGGCGGTAAAGGGTCAGATAGCCACAAGGCAGCTGTCACCGGCGATACGGTCGGCGATCCCTACAAAGATACGGCTGGTCCAGCCATCAATCCCATGATCAAGGTGGTTAATATCGTGGCCTTGTTGATTATCGGGCTAATTGTTAAATAATGGCGGTGGGGCTACCAACTGAAGAAGTGGTAAACTTACAGGTCTCCGTAGAAGTAACCAACCAAGCTGGTATGGTAAAAATTACTTTGCCAGATGGCCAAACCACGACTTGGCCGGTGAATTTACCAAATTTATCTCCGGGTAAGTATTATTTGATTTTGTCTCACCAACCGCAACTACCTACCAAGGCTGAATTAGCCGAATTGGTGTTGCGGGAGATTCTTCAGTTAGAATAGAAGCATGTTGGCAAAACAGAGCTTAGGGCATTGGTTAGTCTGGGGGCTGGCAGGAGCAGTCGCCGGCGCAGTGATTTTTTATGTCTCACTAGATTTGGTTTATGCCAACAAAGTTTTGCCAGGAGTTTGGTTGGGCGATACTGAATTAAGCGGAGAGCCCTTAGACCAATTAACTGCGGTCACTCTCCCCTTGTTCAAGACGGCCCAACAAAATAGTTTAGTGTTCAAGTCTAATGATTGGACTAAAACCTACACCAACAAATCCTTAGGTATTAATTATTTTCCGGCAGAAACTATTACCGGGATTACTAACTTTGGCCGGGGGAAAAACATTCTGGTCAATTTCAGTCAGAGATTACAAGCAGCTATAGCGGGTAAGCAGTTGCCGGCCAGTTATCAAGATCAACTAAACAAATTAGACCAGGCGATTGCAAAAATTAGTAAGGAAGTTAACCAAGCGGGCGTGGACGGCGAAGTGGTTATCGTGGCAAAACAAGCGACCATCAAGCCGGCTGTTACCGGCATAATGTTGGATACTACTGAATTGAATCGGGTGATCAGGCAACAACTGGTGGCGATAGATTTTTCGCCGATCGATTTGCCGGTACAAACTACTTTACCTAAATTCACCAGCGAAATCGCCCAAGCTACGGCCGATCAAATTAACCAAAGCCTTGGTTTAGCTTATACATTAAAAACTCGTGCCGAAGAAATTGAGTTAACTACTGATCAATTATGGGTTTGGGTGGAGGTGGTTAAGCAGCCGGAAGCATTTTTGGTGCGGTTGCGTCCAGCTGACTTGCAACAATATTTGCAAACTTTGAAAGAGTCGATGGACCAACCTGTGGTGAACGCCAGTTTAACTATTAAGCAAGACCGGGTGACCGAGTTTGTGCCCGATCAATTAGGGGTTATTTTGGACATTGCCCCAGCTGCGGAATTAATCCAGCGTAATTTATTAACCGAGCAGCATCAAATCGATTTGCCGGCTCGCTATGTTGAGCCGAGAACTACTCTCGGGGAGACCAATGATCTCGGCATTAAAGAGTTGGTGGCCCGGGGAGAATCTAATTTCGCGGGTAGCCCCAAAAATCGTCGGCACAACATTAAAGTGGGTGCGAGCAAGTTTAATCATGTTTTAGTGAAGCCAGATGAAAAATTTTCTTTTAATCGATTATTAGGAGTCGTGGATGCCAGTACGGGGTATTTGCCTGAATTGGTCATCAAAGGCGATGCCACTACTCCGGAATTCGGGGGAGGTTTGTGCCAAGTTTCCACCACAGTTTTTAGAGCCGCTTTGCATGGCGGGTATCCCATTGTTGCTCGGCAAAACCATAGTTATCGCGTATCTTACTATGAACCCGCGGGGACAGATGCCACAGTTTACCAGCCGTACCCTGATTTCCAATTTAAGAACGATACGCCATATTACATCTTAATTCGCACTTATGTTGATGGCGACAATTTGTTTTTTGATTTTTACAGCAGCTCTACTGGCATTAAAGTTGAAATAGAAGGACCTCGGATCTATAATATTACCGAACCTCCTTCCCCAGTTTATATCGAGACCTCAACTTTACCGGCAGGCGTGCAGAAAAAGATCGATACTGCCCATAGAGGGGCAGACACGATCGCTTATCGGCATATTTTTGATGATACCGGCAAAGAAATTCGCAAAGATATTTTCAAAAGTCACTATATACCATGGCCGGCGAAGTATTTAGTGGGGGTAGTGGCAGCGCCAAAGGTAGAAACCAATTTGGGCAATGTGCCGCCAGAAGCTACCAGCCAAGAATCGAATCCTACTTCCCCACCCAATAACCCCACTTAAATGAATTATTGTCTAATTGGTAAAGATAATTTTCGAGTACACGAGCGCATCGAAGCTGTTATGGCAGAATTAAGGGCTCGATTTCCCCAATTACAACAAGTGCAATTAGCACCGACAGTAACTTTGACCGAATTGGCGGGCCAACTTGATGCCCAATCCTTGTGGGGGGAACAGCGCTTAGTCGTTGTAGAGGGATTATTGGCCAACAAAGATCAGGCGATCATAACTTTTGTCCAAGATTGGTTACAACAAAACAACCTGCTGACCCAGTTGATTTTAGTGGAAGAAACCGACCCTCCTAAGAAGCTGCTCCAGGCTTGGTCAAAAATGCCAACACTAAGCGTAGAACATTACTCTCCTTTGACCGCAGCAGAAACACGGCACTGGTTACAGCAAAAATTATTAAACTATCAACTTCACTTAGAAGCACCGGCTATCGCTTGGCTACTAGCTAATTTTGGCAATGATTTATGGCGCCTGTCTAATGAAATAGTGAAATTAAAGTGGTTGTTTGCCCAAAAAAATATTTCTTTGGCTTTAGTTAAGACAGTCATTGTCCCTGTGTTAGACGATAATATCTTTGCCACGATCGATGCTTTGGCGCAACGTAATTTAATTTTGGCGAATCGCTTGATTAATACACAGCTTTCGGCCGGCACGGTCGAATTAGAGCTAATGACGATGATCGCTTATCAATTTCGCAATATTGCTTTGGCCAAGGTCTTGTCAGCGCAAAAAATTGCTCCGAGCGATATAGCTAAGCGTACCGAACTACACCCTTTTGTGGTCAAAAAATCTCTCCAATTCACCCGTAATTTTAGCTGGGAGCAATTACAAAAAATTGTTGGATTAATTCAAAAAGTTGACCAGGCGATTAAGCGAGGTCAAACTCCCCCGAAGATCGGGTTAGATATTTTGATGGCGCAGATCATCAAAGCCTAATTACTCCGCGTTCTCATTAAACGAGACTTCAAGCGGGCGGCTTTGTTGCGATGGATAGCATGCGCCTTCACAGCTTTGTCCAAAGCTTTTTGGGCTAAACGGTTAACCTCTACTGCCGGATTTTGCCGAGCCGATTTGAGGGCTTTTTTCGCCACAGTCCGTTGCCTTAAATTGATGGCTCGTTTACGAGCATCACCACGCATTTTCTTCTTGGCCGAACGAGTTATAGGCATAGTTTTTAGCTTACTTTTGCTATTTTAGACTAAAAATCAGCAGCAGTAAATACTTTTTTGTATTAGGTTTGACATGCTCCCAGTAATCTAATATGATAACTTCTTAAAGCTAAGATTATTTATGGAATTAACCCCCAAACAACAAGCCTTAGAGTTAATTAATAAATCGAAACGGATTTTATTAGTCACTCATGAAAAACCAGATGGAGATGCTCTGGGCAGTATCACGAGCTTGTATCTGGTATTGAGTAAGTTAGGCAAGGTAGCCACGGCCGTCGTCTTAGACCAAGTCGGGCCGAATTATCGCTTTATTCCCAAAACCGAGGATTTTACCAAAGGATTAGCAGTCTTGCGGGATTTTGTGATTAGTGTGGATTGCTCGGCTGCTACGGCTGATAAGCTGGCCTATAATTTCCAAGACGGCAAACTTAATATTGTAATTACGCCAAAATCCGGCAATTTTCGGCCGCAAGATGTGTCTTTTGCGGAAGGCAGCTTCCAGTTCGATCTCGTTATTGTTTTAGATAGTGCTGATTGGGATCAGGTGGGCAGGCCATATGCCGATAATGCTAAATTATTCCAGACCGTCCCTGTAATTAATATTGATCATCATTCCAGTAATGATTATTTTGGCACGGTTAATTTGGTCGATTTGACAGCCGCTTCGACTACCGAGATTTTAGTCGGGGTGATTGAAGCTTTGGGTAACTCTTTGATCGACGAAGATGTGGCCACTTCCCTGCTGACCGGTATCATTAGTGACACCGGCAGCTTCCAGCATAGCAACACTACCCCGAAAGCTTTGACCGTCGCTGCCCAAATGGTGGGATTTGGCGCCAGACAGCAAGAGATTATTAGAAACCTATTCAAAACTAAAGCCTATACTACCTTAAAGTTATGGGGCAAGGTTTTGTCGCAATTACAATATGATGCCGCCCACCGGTTAAGCTGGACGTTGGTTCCTTTCAGCTTCTTTGCCGAGACCGGGGCTTCGGTAGATGAAACCAGCGGGCTCATCGACGAACTCATGACCAGCGTGCCGGGAGCGGATGTGGTGGTTTTGATTTCAGAAAAGGAGCCCAAAGTTTTATCTGGGAGCATCCGTACTAAAAAAGGCGTGGATGCAGCGGAAATTGCGGGTCTGTTCGGAGGTGGTGGCCATCCCGGAGCAGCTGGCTTTAAGTTAGTAGACCTTGGCATCGACCAAGCTGAAGGCATTATTGTAAACAAGATCAGGGAATATCAAGCCAAAAGTGGAGTCGGGACTGGCCTCGGCGAGTCACCAGAGCTAATAGCGCCAACGGCACCTCCTGTCTTGCCAGAACCGGTTAGTAGTAGCCCAACGCCGCCAGATGAACCTTCCGGAGAGCCGGCGGAGCCTAGCCCAGAAGCACCCCCCGCTTTAGAGGAAGAATCCGCCATGGGAGAGGAAAAACTTGCCAAAAATTACTAAAAGTGATATAATTAAACAGCTATGGTTTTAACGATTACTAAAAAGAAGAAAATCATTTCAAGCTACCAGGCACATAAGAAAGATACGGGTTCTTCGGAAGTGCAGATTGCTCTATTGACCGAAAAGGTTAAAGAGCTGACTAAGCACCTCAAGACCCACAAAAAAGATTTTCACTCGCGCCAGGGCTTGTTCAAGATTGTCGGCAATCGTCGGCGGTTGCTAAACTATTTAAAAAAAGCGCATCCGCGCAAATATTCGGCTTTAATTAAGCAATTAAAAATTAGGAAATAAGCTGGCAGGATTGTCATAGAGCTTAGAATTAAGTTAATTTGTTAAGTTAATCTAATTCTAAGTTTTATGCTCGTTCTCATGAGATTCTGACAGCCGTTCCTCTAGAATCAGGGTATTTCATGGAACAATTAACCACTAAAGTTGGCGCAGCTACGCTAACTCTCTCTACCGGCAAGTTAGCCAAATTAGCTTCCGGATCAGTCACTATCCAATTAGGCGACACGGTGCTTTTGGCGACAGCTATCGTGGCCAACCAACCCAAAGCAACTGCCACTTACTTCCCCCTCTTGATCGATTTTGAAGAAAAGATGTATGCTTCCGGCAAGATCTCGGGCAGCCGATTTATTAAAAGAGAAGGTCGGGCCTCTGACAATGCTATTTTGACCGCCAGGTTGACTGATCGGCCACTACGTCCCCTCTTTCCCAAAGGATTTTATAATGATGTCCAAGTGGTCATCACAGTTTTGTCGGCCGATTTAATACATGACCCAGATACTTTATCGATTATCGGGGCATCGACGGCTCTGTTGATGGCAGGGGCGCCGTTTGCCGGTCCAGTCGGGGCAGTTAGAGTTGGGTTAATCAATGGCGAACTGGTGATTAACCCCTCTTACGAAGATTTAGAAAAATCCAGTCAATTGGATTTGGTCGTGGCGGGAACCAAAGATAAAGTTTTAATGATCGAGGCGGGAGCTAAGGAAGTCGATGAAGTGACTTTTGCTAAGGCCGTTAAATTTGCGCACGAAGCCATGCAGCCTACTATTAAGATCCAAGAGCAGCTGATTAAACAACTAAAAATTACCCCGAAAGAATATGTTCTAAGCACGCCATCAGCCGAACTCGTAGAGGCGGCTAAGCAGATCATGCAAACAAAACTAACTGATGCGATCTATAACATCGATAAAACTCAGCGCAACACGGCATTGAGCCTATTACAGCAAGAAGTCATCGAAAAGTTAGTCACCGACGAAGTATTAGAACGCACAGTTGTGGAAGT
>Ga0209210_1000295_pt1 | contig 55054 bp, 71 predicted proteins | sample RifGroA1_FD_183991 | JGI IMG/M metagenome (GOLD analysis project Ga0209210, IMG submission 183991) | Contaminated groundwater microbial communities from Rifle, Colorado, USA - Rifle Groundwater A1 (SPAdes) (version 2) | ecosystem: Environmental > Aquatic > Deep subsurface > Groundwater >...
GGTGTGAATGAATTAGTAATCAAAAAATACGTTGAGAATCAAGGAAAAAAAGATACAGGGCAACTCCGTTTCGGAGTTGAATAATCATAAAAACCCCGTCCCGTAAGGGCGTGGGTTATTTATTTAATAAAATATTTTATCCTTCAGCTTCTCCCGCTGTTTCACTTTCTCCGCTATACGTCGTTTTTTCCGTTGTAGACGGGGATACGATAGATGTTCTGATTGACGGGAAAAAAGAGCGGGTGAGGCTTATCGGCATTGATGCACCGGAATTCGGAGATGAAGAATATCCGGCAGAATGTTTCACACAGGAAGCTCTATCAGAAGCAAAAGAATTATTAGATGGAAAAATTATCCGTCTTGTGTCAGATCCGACACAAGACAATCGGGATAAATACGAGCGGCTTCTTCGGTATGTGTTTCTGGAAGACGGAACGAATGTAAATGAACGTATGATTGCCGGAGGGTTTGCCCGTGAGTATTCGTATCTGGGAATTCCCTATCAGTACAGACAAGAATTTCAGGAGGCAGAGCGGGATGCAAAAAATAAAAAATTAGGACTATGGGCAGAAGGAGCGTGTTCCGTGCTACAATAGGATATTCATGGACATACGACGCATTCTTCTTACCGGCGATGACGGGTACAACGCAATCGGCACGCGGCTCCTCGTGCATTTCCTCAAACATGAGTACCAATTGTTCATTACGGGTACGAAAAATCAGCAGAGCGGCGTAGGGGGAACAAAAACATTAAAAAAAGAACTTGCATGGGGAGAAGATACTGTCGACGGGGTACGGGCCATCTGGATAGACGGGACACCGGTGGATTCTATAGAATGTGCAAAGGAGTATTACAAACAATCATTTGATCTTGTTCTGTCCGGCATCAATTTAGGACTCAATGTCAGCGGCTCACTCATTTCTTCCGGTACGTTTTCCGCTGCATTTCATGCGATAAATCTTGGGATTGCACCGCGGGCTATAGCCATGAGTCTTGAGGTTCCTGCGAACAATTTTCGAAAAAAACATAAGAAAGATGCGGATATACGCATGCTTTATGAATATCCGGGAAAACAAGCGTATGCGGTTTTTAAAAAAGCACTCCAGCATGACATGTGGGGCGGGAGCATTCTCAATATAAATTTTCCAATCAAACGAACCGGTGATGTCGTATTTACTGACTGCATGGAAACGATGTACGGGTTATGGCCTGTTTCGGTACTAGATAAAAAAACACATACACATGTAAGTCCAATGCAGACGCCTACAAAAGAAATAGCATCTGTTGATACTGATGTTTCTGCTATAGAAGAAGGGAAAATTTCCATAACCCCGTGTCAGTCAACAATGCTGGATGCTGGAGTGTATGATAGGATAAAACGCGTGAAGTTTTCACTTGGATAACCAGACTGTCTTCAGGTGAAGTTGATAGTAACGTATTAACGTGTTAACACGCTCACACATGGCGATAAAGGAATTATTGTATGATTACCTGTACGCTTGAAAATGATAAGAGAGCATATTTGCGGCATATAGTCGTGCATGCCATTGTTGAAAAAAGCGGGTGTTTGCTCTTGGTCAAACGGTCACTGAATATTTCTGAGTCCGGGAAATGGGCGCTTCCGGGTGGGTTTTTGGATCGGGATGAGACGTTGGAAAAGGGAATAATGCGGGAGCTTTGTGAGGAAACCGGATGGGACGGCGTCGTTGTTTCTTTGTTTCGCATCAACTCCAACCCCAACCGTCCGCACGAGGACCGACAGAATATTGCGGTTGAATACATTATTAAACCGATTCGTGAAATTGGCATACCGGATAACGAATCATCGGAAGTTGCTTGGGTTCCTATTGAAAAACTTCCGCCCGTATCCGCCGGCCGGCGGATGGCGTTTGATCACGGAAAAACAATTCAGCTATACCTTCAATACAGGGAAAAACCATTTCCTTTGCCGCTTCTCGTGTAATCTATAGGGGTTTTAGTAGAATTGGTGGCACGTATTTATGGAGCAATTCGTCCGCAATCTCCTGAATTTCGGCATTCATTATATCCCTGGCCTTTGATTTTCACGCATTGGCCTTTGTTGCATACCATATGACTATTGGCAATCGGCATACATTCATAATATATATTAAACTCCCCAAGAGACGGGTCTGAGTCATTGCAGTCTTTCACTGGTTTACATTTTGACGGGCACGTATTCGGTTTTATTTCTGAAATTCCCCAATTGCAGTACCCGTCATTGTCATTATCAACACACTGAGTTGCTATTATATTTGTTTGGTTTATGACCGGAGGCACATAATAGGTTGCCGTTATGCCGGTGACAATATCATACAGCGCCGGATCAACTTTTATATTCGCATAGCCGGCTTGGCCCCAATTGCCCCCCCAGCTGTTTTTCACCATAAATATCGGTCTTTGGTCAACAGTATCTGTTTTATATCCAGCCAGCACCATGGAATGCGCGCTGATAACTCCGTCAATTTTCATAGGGCCATGTTGTATCAAACCTTCTTTGATTTTTTCATCACCGGTCGATTTGTTTATTGGGATTCTTCTTTGGCTATACTGCGCCCATGATTCGGTAATATATGTTCTGTGGTCGTAGTTTTTCCACACTTTGTCCTGGTAATTAGCACATCCAGACTCGCATACTCCTTGATCTCCTACGTACGGAACGCAGGTTTCGTCAACTGCCCCGATATTTTGAAGAATGCACACGTCTCCTTCGATGCATTGGTTATCGTATGATCTTGGATCATTTTGGCAGTTGATCAGACTTTGTTCCGACAGGTCAACATCGAGGTGTTGGTTATACCAGAGGTTAATGAATGCCTCAAATGCACCAATTGTTCCAAACGCCCAACACGTAGGGTACGTTTCTTGATCTTTTACCGGTGTCATCCAGTTTTGTCCGTGGCGGTTTCGCCAGTCCCATGAGAGAGGAAATGCGGTGTTGATCGGTGTGGGGGTGATTGTCGGAGTCGGGGAGGATGGTGGTCTGCCTATTTCAAACACCCCGCCTGTATAGAATTCGAATCCCTGGAGGTTTGGCAATCTCTCAAGAGGTTTTCCGTCAGGATTGGAAAACAGCTTTTTCTTTTGAGCATACGTCATAGTAGAAACGGAAGTTTCTCCAGCTGTCCATTTGAGACCCGCTTTCTTTATATTTTCATTGAGTTTCTGAATTTTTCCGGCATCCTTTTCTCGTTTTATGGCAAGACTCCGATCAGAAATGCTTAATGCTCCGATTCTTGATCGTATTTCCTGAACGCTGGTAGCATAGGAAAATTTCTTGATATCAAATGAAGCATCATACCCTTCAATTCTTACATGTTGGGGTATAACAGCATCCAGAACACACGTTTCCTCGCAGGAGTTGCTCAGAGCAAACGAATACCGATCTGTAAGGAGGGAATACGTTTCATAGATCAGATATTCATTCCCTTGGGTATCAACCAGAATCAGCCGAATGAGGCTTTTATCTCCTGCAAAATATGCGCTTCCGGAGACAGAAAAGCTGTATACCGGTTTTCCGGTATCAACTGGCACGATTGTCGAAAAATCTTTTTGACTGGAAGAAATATTCTCAGCAGCTTTGCTTATGAGATTCTGCGGAATGCCGGATACATAGACCGTACCGGCAAGAACAAGAAGGACTAAGAGTATCTTTATGTTTTTCAGTGCATTCTTCATCTTCCTTGTTTTAGTAATCCTTCCGTTATTTTACTCCTGAAACCGGAAAATTGTAAGGGCGTTGTTTGTATAAATTTTTTTGAGAAACGGGTACTGTTCCAGGTTTCTGGTTGGGTACGGTTCTGAGGGAGAAAGGAGTACATACCCGATATCATTCTCTATAAGAAATTGACGCGCTTGATCCGGACTCATGCCTCCTTGGTAAAACCCTTCGGATATTCCGATTTTTTCCTCATATTGTGGAGTAAAAAACATGCGTCCCAGGTAAACATTGCGGTCCACAATACAAGGCACAATCATACCCAGAGACAATGAAGGAGACGTAAGAACTGCCCGCCGGTTAGATTGTTGATTGAGTGTTTTGATGCCGTCCAGCAATTCATTTGATTGGTAACTAATCGGATCTACTCCTCCGAATGAGCGGAGGATGGAAAGCGTGACGACGATGCTGTAGAGGAGAAATCCGAAAATAAATAAGTCCGCAACGAGTTTTGAAAATGGAAATCTTTTTGAAATTTCCCTGATTCCCACTACCGCTAATACTCCGAAAAGGACATAGGAAAGCGGAGTGAAGAACCGAAGATTAAACGTCCCGAGATATTTGGCAAAAGACGTGGAGGCAAAGAAGTAGCTGCATATAGTAAAAAACAGAATCAAAAGTCTTATAGGTGTTGTTGATTTGAAATACCTCCGTATTCCAAAAGGAACAAAAAGTAGGATCGGCCCGATGGTCAATAAAATCAGGGATACTGCCGGATAATTTTGCTGGGCTGTTTCCCAGGCCATGACCCATGTGAACAGCTCCCCTGATCCGTGGATGTGTTTTATAAAAAGTGCAGCAGGAAGAACGCAAAGGCCGACAGCCAAAAGAAACAAAGCAATTCGTTTTGTTTTTACACCATTTTTTTCCTTTACAAACGATTTCCAGATGAGAATCATGCCGACAATCCCGAAGCTCACAAGGACATTGATCACCTGCAGCGGTCCGAAGGTCAGAAGGACAAGAAGGATGAGAATGAGGAGCGTTGTGTAAATAATAAGGCTTCGTATTTTTTTTATGTGAATGTTTGCAAATATCCGGTCCATGAGAAGCAGCGACAGGAGCACGCATATCGTTGTCGTCAGGTGGTGCGGGATGCCGCCGATTCTGTGGAACAGACTGATCGGCGCGTACCAGAAATCATACGGAACAATTGCCCATTGACCGAGGGCTCCCGTAAACTTGATAAAAGGGACGGCACATACGGAAAAAAGAAACGCGCTTATCTGGAAAAAAAACGGCTCGTCCGGAATCATTTTTCGGATAACAAGAAACAGTAAAAAACAGAGGAGTATGGAAAAAAGAAATATGGATACCCAATAGGCAGCAAACGGCGTGAGGTGGAAAAAGAGAGCGAATTTACCGATAAAAATATACTGCCCCCACCCGATAAGCGTCCTGGTCGGGTCATGGGTCGTAAACTGGTTTTGGATAAGCCAGTGTCCGAACGCCCCTTGGGCTATCTGCTGGACATATTCAAAATAATCCTGATAATAGTGCCCGACTGCGAGGTAGGTATACTCTTTGGGCGTTTGGAAATACCCGATGATGACCCGGAGGATATTGAGAATACCGATGCTTATTGAAAGAATTCCGACGAGGAACCACCGGCGTATGTTTTTTTTCTGCATAGAATTACTTCATTATTGATTATAGCGGAATTAGGAAACTGTTATGAACATATAATATTAAATTTTAGATGGAAGTATCAACAGTGCTGACGAATTATGCAAATTTTAAAGACGGATTCGGGGGAGAAATGCCTCCATATATTCAAAAAACACTTTTTGTGGTATCTCACCTTTCAGAAGTTTTGCAGTTATAAATCTTTCTGTTTGTCTTTGTAAAGCTCCTTGAGTACTTTGCGTTTCCGGACTTGGAGGAAAAAGGTTCGGCAGATAATCGTTAACCGCATCTTGGATCCGTTCAGGCATTTTCATATACGGGAACTATATCATATCTTTTATAAGATTGCTTTCAAAGGCTCCTCCTGCTATCTTTAGACCAGAAAATATGAGTGACGTTGACGAAGTGAAATCCAGATTGAATATTGTTGACATTGCCGGGGAACGGGTGACATTGAAAAAAGCAGGCAGGAATTTCAAAGGACTGTGTCCGTTCCATAAGGAAAAAACGCCCTCATTTATGGTGTCGCCGGAACGCCAGACATTTCATTGCTTCGGATGCGGGAAGGGCGGGTCGGTCATTGATTTTGTCATGGAGTATGAGCACATTGATTTTCTTGAAGCTCTGGAACAGCTGGCGGGAAGGGCCGGCGTAACACTGACCAAACGGATAGGTGATTCGCCAGAGCAGAAACTGAAAGAAAAACTTTATGAGGTCAACGCTCTTAGCGGTGAGTTTTACCAGTATATGCTTACTAGTCACCGGTTGGGAGAAAAGGCGCTTTCTTACCTTAAAAACCGCGGCATCTCGGGTAAATCCATCAAAACATTCGGCTTGGGATACAGCCCGAACAGTTGGGACGCGCTTTCTTTGTTTCTTAAGAAGAAAAAGTTTGATGAGCGGATATTGGCGACTGCTGGATTGACGGTTCAGGGAAACCGCGGGTTTTACGACAGGTTCAGGGGGCGGGTGATGTTTACCCTTCGGGATCATCGGGGGAATGTCGTCGGGTTCTCAGGAAGAGTATTAGATCCAACCATTAAAGAGGCAAAGTACATCAATACCTCGGAAACTCCGGTGTACAGCAAAAGCAACGTACTGTATGGGCTGGATGTCACGAAATCCGCTATCGCAAAAGCAGGGGAAGCAATAGTCATGGAGGGAGAACTGGATCTTATTTCTTCATTTCAGGAAGGAGTAAGCAATATCGTTGCCATCAAAGGATCCGCTCTTACCGAAGGACATGTCCGGATTCTCAGGCGGTTTGCAAAAACATTAGTGTTTTGTCTGGACAGCGACATGGCAGGAGACGCGGCTTCCAGGCGCGGTGTGGATATAGCCGAGCGTGAAGGATTTGAGATAAAAGCCATCCTCATCCCGTCCGGCAAAGATCCGGATGAAGCAGTCAGGGAAGACCCCGTTGGATTTAAAAAGGCAGTGAACAGCGCAATTCCCATATATGATTTTTTTCTCACCTCCATCCAAAAACGGTTTGACCTGGCAACAGCTTTCGGCAAAAAAAAGGCAAGCGAAGAGCTTTTACCCATCCTTTTCCGGATGACAAACGCCATTGTGCGCGGGCACTATGTAAAGAAACTGGCACAGCTCATAGGAGTATCGGAGGAATATGTGGATGAGGAGATGCGGAAAGTAAAGCTGCCGCTTGGGACTGAGCAGGATACCAAAGAAAAGGAAACTGCAGAGGTTCTCACCCGGCAGGAAAAAATTGAGCTGTACACCCTGGCTTTACTGTTGCAGGGAAAATCAAAAGAGCTGTGGACGGATTTGGAGCAGGCGGTCCCGATTTCAGATTTTTCTTATCCGCCGGTGAAACGGATTTTGCAGGAATTACAAACGTACCTTGCCAAAACCCGGGATTTTTCGATCTCTGCATTTGTCAAAACGCTTCCGTCAGAACTTGTCTCTGTATGTGACCAGGCGTATTTGTGGGATGTGTCAGACAGTACCGACACTGAAGCAAAATATCAGGAAGAATGGAAAAAGACCGTACGGGAGCTCAAAAGAGCTATCATTAGAAAAAAAATTGCTGACCTCAATCAGGAGCTTCACGCTGTTGATGACCCGACCCTCCAGGAGAGACTTTCGGAGCTAACCAAAGAGCTTTCCCTGGTAGAAAAATCAGCCTTATCCTGATATACTATAGCCGTATCTTTCAAGTAAAATCAGGCGGAAAGCGAAGTCCTTTGGTTTATCCCCTGATAGGGGATAAACTGGGACTCACGGAATACCGAACACATGGCAAAAACACGAACAATATCTACTGTTGAAGAGCTCCTCTCGGAAGGGAAAGAAAACGGATTTATCACGCAGGATGACATTCTTTCCCTTTTCCCCAAACCCGAAGATCACATTAAGGAGCTGGATAAACTCTACGATAAACTCATCCGGGGCGGGATTGATGTTTTTGAAACGACCAGCCAGGAAGCGGAAAAAGATGCAGGCAAGAGCATCGAGGAACTGGAAAAGGAAATAGAGTCGCTTGCCCGTTCCGGCGTTGAGCCGGTGTCTGACCCGGTCCGCATGTACCTGAAGGAAATCGGCAGAGTTCCCCTTTTGAAATTTGAAGATGAAATATACCTGGCCAAACGGTACGAAAAGGGAGATAAAAAAGCCAAACGGAAACTGACGGAATCAAATCTCCGGTTGGTGGTATCGATTGCCAAAAAATACATCGGACGGGGTATGAGTCTTTTGGATCTGATCCAGGAAGGGAATCAGGGATTGATCCGCGCGGTAGAGAAATACGATTGGCGCAAAGGCTACAAGTTCTCAACATACGCCACGTGGTGGATCCGGCAGGCCATCACGCGGGCAATTGCAGATCAGGCAAGAACGATTAGGATACCTGTCCATATGGTCGAGACAATCAACCGGTTTGCCAGAATCAGCAGGCGTCTCATGCAGGATTTAGGACGGGAACCGCTCCCTGAAGAAATTGCAAAAGCCATGGAAGTGGACGTGACAAAAGTCCATGAAATCATGAAAGTGTCCCAGGAACCGACATCCCTGGAAACGCCGGTTGGGGACGAAGAGGACAGCCACTTAGGAGATTTTATTTCGGATCCCGGACCTACGCCTTATGACCAGACCAGCAAGCAACTTCTTAAAGAACATATGGAAGAAGTGCTGACAACCCTTTCGGATCGCGAAAAAAAAGTATTGATCCTTCGGTTTGGACTTGAGGACGGACGGCCCCGAACGCTTGAGGAAGTGGGAGCGCTGTTTGGCGTCACCCGCGAACGTATAAGACAAATTGAGGCGAAGGCGCTGAGAAAGCTTCGACATCCTAGTAGGAGCAAGAAATTACGGGACTACCTCGAATAATTTCTTCGCTTTTCTGTTTGTTTTACCAGTTTTTTTAGCCGTGTATGCCTCCTTTTTACTGTATAAACAAACGCAATGAGACAAAAAAGGAAAAAGATCGTTTTGTCCATGATTGGTGAAATTTGTACTGTTGATTGGATGGATGAATGAAACTCAAAAATGACCGGATAAAGGAAAAAGTAAAAAACGATTGTAAGAATTATCCAACATATACCATGAAACACATCGATGTGGCCATGAAGATTCCATTTGCGGTGGGAATAATCCCATAACCGTTCTTTCAATACCACGATGCAGAAAATTCCCCCGACGTATTCAATGAACGTGAGTGTGAGTGCGCTTATGATGATGGTGATGATAAAGGGATAACTTTGGAAATACGCTGTAAGGAGAATAAGAGCAACGCCGCCGAATCCATACATCGGGCACAGCGGTAGTTCCCAAAAGTATCCGGAATTGACAAATTTTCCTTTTGAGATGGTACAGCTTGTTGAATCCAGGATCCATCCGATCATGGAGAAAAAAAGAAAATAGATGATGTATGGAGTGTATGTCATGATTTTTTCATGAAGCTTTTCCCCGAAGCATTTGGAAACAGGTTACAAGAAGAGCAAGAAATAGAGCAACGATTGCGATATTGAATCCAAATCGCAAAAGGCTATTGATCTCTATTTTGTTGATCGAACCAAAATCAAAGGGAAATACCGTCAGGAGCATATACAGAGAAAAAATCCCGATAATTTGGAATAGTCCCTCAAAGAGCATCTGCAGCCGGTACCACGGGGAAAGGTGCATGAGCATCCGCACGACACAGGCCCCGATAATAGCAGTGTTTGCATAAGGGAGGTATAAAAGGTACGCATCGGTAATAAACGAAAGATGCCATGAGGGAATGCTGTTGACCACATAAAGACCGACTATTGCCCCGATGATTTCCCCGAATACGCCGGTGAGAGACATAATACGAAAAAATTATTTCACTTCCTGTAAGCTTTTCAAAATAAGAGTAGCTTCCTCCAGTGCTTCACTTAAGCGTGTCGGATCCCATGGAGCAACATACACACTCCCTAATTTGAAAGGGCTAAGAACGTTAAAAATGACCAGGACGACCTGGCTGTTTCCTATAGAACGGACATCCCCGCGTCTGTACATATTCTTGCTAAACTGCACGGGCTTATCTCTCCAGGAAAGAGTCACCTGTTCTCCAAGTTCTGTTGCCGGCTCATCAACTGAGATCAAATAGCTGTTTTTATATGCTTCTCCTTTGGGTTTTAATCGCACCCGCTCTCCGACAATATATCCGGTTGCTTCAATGAGATCTAAATTGTTAGAGTAATTGAAAGTGAATTCATTCCCATTGTACGTTCTGAACGTATAGCTTTTTTCCGTTGGTTCACTAGATTTTTTCTCCTGAATACCCTTTTTTTGAGTTGTAGTTTCTTTCTTGGGAGATGAACCGGAAACAAAAGCAATCGTTTCCATAACAAGGAGCACCTTCGTATGGTGGTGGCCTGTGTGAGACCCCATCAATTCTCCTTTTATTTTTACTTTTTGCTCGTAATAAGGATCAAGAACTATGCCCCACTCATTGACCAGCTGTAGTTCCGTTATCCCTTTATATGGCTCTTCATAATCTTCTTCACCCACTAGGACTGTAAAGGGGGAATCCAACACGAGGACTGCGGCGATTTCTCTTGCGTCAATGTTTGGATTTTCCCCATACCCGGGAGCGCCGTAGAACTGTTTTTTCGTGAGCCTTCCGGAAAGCTCAACCGTATCTCCATAGCGGTATGTATTGTGTTTTTGGAATAATGAGAAGAGGGATTTGTTTTTTAAACCAAACAGTATTCCAAAGAAGAACACCACCGCAACTGCCCCTATCAAAGCAATTTTGAAAAAGACGGTATTTTTCCCTTTGCGGACAGGTTTCATGTATTTCTCATTCCATTGTAGCACGTCTTTCACCCTGTCAATACCCGTGCTGTTTGACACACGATGCAACTTACGTTTAGGATACAAGTAATGCCCCAAAAAAAGAAAAAATCCTCGATTCCTTTTTTGGAAAATACATATTTTCTTGTTGCGCTTATCATCGCCGGAGCTTTTGTGGCAGGATTTATTGTTTCTCATAACATCCCCGATACGAACCTTCGTGATATAGTACCCGCTTTTTTTCAATCTCAACCTGGTTTGCCGGAAGATGAAACGATTGGAGGGTATATTCAATCCCAGACAGCTGATCTTGACGGTGATAAAAATTTAGAACTTATCGTAATCTCTTTTAGTCATACTGACGAGTACGGCCTTTCAAAAGTCCATTTTTCCATTTTCAAAAAAGACGGCCGGATGTGGCAGAAAATATTTGAGAAGGAATTGGAAGGATTGACTCTTCGGGATGACGCTGGTTCGCTCAGTGAGTATGGCAAAAATTACCACAGTTTCCAGTTGAAAGATGTTACCGGCGATGGGAAACCGGATGTGTTTTTGAAAATGAGGGCTGAGGGGAGCGGCAGATTTTTCGGCGTGTTTATTTTTGACATGCCGTCAAAGACTCGCGTGCGTGAGATTTTTGGCAAAGGCCCTATTGCACACGGACAAGCCGGAATTGAAGGAGAGAGAATCTGGCTGATGGAACCATTGTACCAACCGGATGATCCAAACTGCTGTCCATCATCTTGGAAAAAAACGTGGTGGGAGTATGAAGGAGGTTTCTTTGTTGTGGTAAAAACATTAATACGAAATGATTATGACACGCTTCTTCAAATAAGCTATACAGCAATCAAAGCCACGAATACGCCAAAACCAACGCTTCAATCGATTTCAGAAGATGAACTCATACTCTCCTCTGCCCGCGATTATGTGAAATTGCACAGCACCCCTGAGACGAAATTCAGTGTACGGATAACCAAAAAAGTCGGGAAGTATGCCTTGGTTCAGGTGATTCCCGAAGACAATATTGAGGGTGCTGCAGTGATTGTAGAAAAAGTTGGTAACCGCTGGATTGCCCAAGACATGGGAACCGCTTTTCCTGAATGGGAAGCACGAGTCCCGGAATTGTTTCGGTAAGTCCCTGTAGAATTCTTTCTTAAAAACCCGCTTCGGAGGTGGTATAATGACTCCGCTTACTATCAATTATTCCGGCGTGGCGCAATGGTAGCGCGAGATCCTGTTAAGATCGAGGTTGCAGGTTCGAATCCTGTCGCCGGAGCCAGATGGGACGAGAGGGCGACAAAGAGTCCTTTTGTCCCGTAACATCGTTCTTTTTCGCAGGTTCGAATTTTCCGTTTCCAAAACAGTTGTATAATATACTGATATCAAGTTCCGTAGCTGGAATAGGAGTGAGTAGCTGTTCAATAAAAAAGGTTCTCACAGCTTTCAACCATCGGAGCCAATCGGCACTTAATATACCCAAGTTCGCTTCATTGAGAACTTTGATAGCTGGAGTGTATTCCACCTCCACAATTTTTTTGTCTATTCTGAAGAGTTGTAGATTGTTTACAATCAATCGATACCCCGCAAGACATATAAAGTGTTGTTTCAAACAAAATTACTCTATTTTAGGTCAATACAGTGTTTAGTAAAAATTTAATAGAGAGCCTTGTTACGCTGAACACCACGGGTAGACGTTCGAATTTATCCCAATAGCGTATATTGTATGAACCATACAATTATTCCAGTTACATACGCAAGTAGCGCGGGGACTGTGGCTATTCGGAGGTATTTCAAAAATGTCAGGTCTTTGATGAGAGTCATGGCAATAATTCCGGGCGCTGAACCGATTATCAGGAGTGATCCCCCTACACCGACAGTAAAAGCCAACAAAGTCCAAAGAGAGGAAATGTTTGTTTTTACTATTTCTATAGCTGCTGCTGTAAGAGGAATATTATCAAAAATTGCTGAAAACAGTCCGATAAATATATTTCCGGATATTATCCGTTGTGTTGATGGATAGTTGCCAAATATCGTAGACGATATGTTTGTTAGAATCCCTAAATGGCGAAGTGCACCGATAGCAAGAAGGATACCTACAAAAAAATATAAACTGGAAATATCGGTTTTTTGGAAAAATTTTTCAATGGACATGGCAAGTTTTGTACTTCCATGACGGCGGGATCGAAAAACATTGACAGCAAACCAAACGATACCTAAACCAAAAAGCAATCCAAGATACGGTGGCAATTGGAAAACGGTCATAATGAGCGGAAAGGTAAACGAAAGAAGGCTAAGAAGTATTATGATCCATTCAGTTTTTGTGATTTTTGTTGCGTCTTCAATGATATCTACTGTGTCTGTGACGATAGTCCTTCCGATTAAAAGACTGCTGACGAGAAACACAGTTAGTGCCGGTAGAAATATTTGAGTAACGACCTCATATGTTGTAAATTTATTTGCAAGCCAAAGCATGGTGGTAGTGACATCACCAATAGGAGAAAAAGCCCCACCAGCGTTTGCGGCGATGACAATTGCCGCTCCAGCTTTTAAGAGATTATGTCCACGGAAAAATCTGCTTGCAATTTGTATCATGACAATAGTTGTGGTGAGGTTGTCTAAAAAAGCTGAAAAAATAAACGCGATACACGTAATAATAAAAAACTGTACTTTGTCTTTTATCCGAAGTTCTATAAGTTTTCTGTAAACGACATCAAATAATCCATAATGGGTGAGTATTTCTACAAGCGTCATCGCTGATAGAAGGAAAATGATAAGTTCAAATATTTCTTGCGAAGTTTCGCCGAGAGAGGTTGCGATATGTCCCGTTTCGCTGATGCCTACCAAAAGCCATAATACGACACCGACCAGAAGGCTGACCGCGGTTTTGCTGATTTTTATATATTGCTCTATGGATATCAGAATATATCCGATAAGAAACACAATGATACAGATAATAGTAATCATGATTTGTTAGTTGTCCCTTGTCTCCAGAGGCAACGACAAAGCCTTTCGGAGATCAAGGGGTAGATAATTTAGGTTTTACTTCTTCAGAGTCTGTTTCCATAGACAAAATTCATTATACCACGATTATCAGCTTTTTATTTAGACATGCAGCATGCGCATCTGGCAATTAACTCAATTATCTTCGTATAATGGTTATATGGAGTTGTCAATTACTCTATTTATCATTGGGGCAATCGTACTCCTTGTTTCCACACAGGTATTTATAAAACTGGCTGAGCGCATATCGGTGTCACTCAGGCTATCACCGCTCATTATCGGGCTGACGGTCGTGTCCATAGGAACATCACTTCCCGAGCTTACCGTTTCCACTATTGCAGCGATTCGTGGGGATGTGGGTTTAGCAATGGGAAATCTTATCGGTTCGAATATCGTTAACGTATTTTTGGTTTTAGGGGTAGGCATTTTGGTCGGAAAACTCAGGGTAGGCACCACAAAAACCCAGCGGAACATATATATGATGTCAGGGATTGCGGGGTTATTTTTACTTTTATATTTGTTGGGATTACCACACATCATCGCTGGGGGCATTTTGCTTGCCACTGCTCTTATGGTTACGTTTGATGAATATATCCGTGGGGTCAGCGGAAGAACACATGAGGATGCTAAAATGTTCGCCAAACGAAAATACGGCAGGTTTACCATAGTAGATATCGGAAAATTAGCTGCTGCCCTTTTTGGAGTGGTTGTCGGGGGCATATTGACGGTTACATCTGTGGAGCAACTATCCGTACTGTTGGGATTTTCTATGACCATACTCGGTCTATCCATCACAGCCATAACCACCTCTTTACCTGAACTTTTGACCACAATATTCAGTGAGGAAGATCATGAGGAAAAAATTACCATCGGAAATCTTATCGGAAGCAATATCTACAATCTGGCACTTATTGGAGGAATAGTGCTACTTTTTTCTTCCTGGGAGATCATTACTGCCTACGAAATACGTATGCTCACAATTGCCACGCTGGCATTTGTGGTAGTGGTGGTGGCAAATAAAGGAAAGGTTATTCCGAAATTTACCGGATTATTGTTGCTTTTTTTGTTTATTCTTTATATATATTTTCTGAGGTAACTGCCTCAAACATCCTAAACCTAAATAATGTATGTTTCCAGAAGAACAAGTACTATCCACAAAAGAAGTAATAAAAAGGCAACAACAGTATGGTCTTAACGTATTGCCTGAAAAACCACCACCAAGCCAAATTTCCCTCTTTGTAGCACAATTAAAAAGTCCGCTTGTTTATATTCTTCTCATCGCTTCATTGGTAACGATGGTTGTGGGACATTTATCTGACGCCTTTATTATCCTTATTGCTGTATTCATCAATACAATCCTTGGGTATATCCAAGAGCAACGGGCAACGAATGCTCTTTTTGCTCTCAAAAAATATGTTACCCATACAGCTATTGTCATTCGGGAAGGAAAGCGTATAAAAGTACACGCAACAACTATCGTTCCGGGCGAAATTGTCATATTGGACCAAGGAGTAAATATTCCTGCTGATGGAACGCTTTTGTTTGCCAATCGGCTTTTCATTGATGAGTCTCTTTTGACTGGTGAGAGTGTTCCTGTTAGCAAGAAGAGTGATGACAATGTGTTTATGGGTACGAGTGTTGCTTCGGGACAAGGAATGATGAAGGTTGAGACAATCGGTGCACAGACTAAAATGGGAATGATAGCAACGCATATCCAACAGGACGAGGAAGATACACCATTACAACGGCAGTTAAAGAGATTCAGTAAACAGCTAGTATTCGTGATTGCAGTTCTCACTGTCTTTGTATTTCTTTTAGGTGTCATGAATCAATTTAGCTGGACTGAAATATTTGTAACATCAGTGGCTCTTGCAGTATCCAGCATCCCTGAAGGACTTTTAGTTTCCTTAACGGTTGTTTTGGCTATAGGAATGCAAAAAATAGTAAAACACAACGGTCTTGTCACAAAATTGTCTGCCGCTGAAACACTTGGGGGTATCACTATTATTTGCGTTGACAAAACTGGGACGTTGACCCAAGGAAAAATGGAAGTTGTGGATCATATTGGTGATGAAAAGGAGCTGGCACAACAAGTTCTTTTGGCAAATGATCTGGATGATCCCATGATCATTTCTGCCTTTACATGGGGAAGGACCGTTGTAAAAGATTTTGTTTCTGAACATCAACGTCTTGACAGTATTCCATTTTCCCCAAAAGAACGATTCTTCATTAGCATCCATACGTGGGAAGAAAACACCAATATGATTTTTGTTAATGGCGCTCCGGAGTTACTCCTTTCGTGGTCAAATTTAACAGAAGACGAAAAAAAGGAGATGCGTGAGACAATTGAAACTCTTACAAAACAAGGGAAACGACTGATTGGATTTGCACGAAAAGAAGTAAAAAATACAAAAAAAACCATAGAACACAACGACGCTAAAGAGGGATTGATATGGATAGGAATATTGGCATTTTCCGATCCGGTACGGTTAGGAGTAAAAGAAGCGTTGGATATAGCAAAAACTGCAGGAATAAAAACAATCGTTATAACCGGAGACTATCCAAAAACTTCGGAATTTGTCTTAGCAGAGCTTGGTATGACGGTTGGTGAGAATGAAATTCTTCTTGGTGAAGGGCTTGAAAAAATCGCACCTGACGCGTTAACAGAAAAAGTAAAAACAGTACGGCTATTTGCCAGAACCACTCCTGACCAAAAACTTCTGATTGTGAATGCACTAAAAAAGAATGGAGAAATTGTTGCCATGATGGGAGACGGAGTCAATGACGCCCCGGCACTCCATCAAGCTGATATCGGAATTGTTGTGGGAGAAGCAACAGACGTTGCAAAAGAATCAGCAGATCTAGTGCTTCTCGATTCAAACTTTTCAACAATTGTAAAAGCAATTGAAGAAGGAAGGTCTATGTTTGAGAATATAAGGAAGATTATTCTATACCTCATGAGCGATGCGTTTGCAGAAATTATTGTTGTCGTCGGGAGCATTATGCTTGCCTTACCTCTTCCTATTACTGCTGTGCAAATTTTGTGGATTAATTTAGTCTCTGATGGGTTTCCTGATCTTTCATTGACCGTTGATCCGAAACGAAATGATCTCATGAAAGAACACCCAAGAAATCCAAAGGAGCGGCTGGTCAACAGGTGGATGATGACATTGATTGGTACCGTCAGTGCGGTAGCGGGGCTATTGGCATTAACATCTTTTGTTATTCTTTATAGAACAACAGGTAATATCGTGCTTGCACGGTCGTTTACGTTTATTGTTCTTGGGTTAAACTCTCTTGCCTATGTATTTTCCGTGCGTGCCTTAATGACACCATTTTGGAAAAATCATCTTTTTGAAAACAAATGGTTGGTTTTGGCAGTGGGTGCTGGGTTTTGTTTACAAATAGCTCCATTCCTCACTCCATCACTGCAACAATTTTTCGGGTTAACACATCTTACTTTTCGATACTGGATTACTGCAATTGGTTTATCTGTAACGATGTTTTTTATTATAGAGCTGTTTAAACTGGCTTATCGATATAGAAAATCAATAAGACTGTTGAGATAAGCCTTTCTTAGTGGATTGCTTAATAAGACACGTAACGGGCTCGAACATCGTCCGGACAAGTGCGGATTCACTTGTTGAACGATAACGATCTTGGTGTGATACAAGAGATTATCCGCAAACGGGTGAAGTAATCCTAGCATCAATTCTGGGACTTTCTAAAAATGTGTGAAACAATGTAAGAGTAAAAACAGGTATCTTTTGCTAGGTTTCAATTTATCGCTTGTTTAAAACGAATATAGAGCATTCTACGTAGTACTTACTTCATAAGCCGATCAAATCCATTGACAAAGAGGAGTACCTGCTATATGATATTAACATATATGTGTAAGACTTGTGGTTGTTCGTTTCGATCAAGGAATTTTGGTAATATTGAACGCTTTATTGAACCATGCATTCTTCTTCTATTATCAAGGGGTCCATCACATGGTTACGGACTCATGGAAGATTTAGAGAAACATTGCGGAGAAAAAATAGATATAGGCAATCTCTACAGATCTCTAAGAAGAATGGAAAAGATTGGCTGGGTTAATTCTAATTGGGAAAAAGGAAATATAGGACCAAATAAAAGAAAGTATGAAATCACTATAAAAGGGAAAAGCATGTTAAAAGAAGCATTTATCAGTCTTAAAAGAACCCACTCTTTAATTAACCATTTTTTTAATGGTTATAAAAAAGTGTTTGGAAAGGAGTAGACTCCATGAAATTAACGATTGTTTTATCAACAAAGCATGCAGAAACTAACTGGAATGCATTAAGACTTGCGAATCTGGCTTTGAAAAAGGGAGATGAGGTAACAATCTTTCTCTTGGGTGAGGCGGTAGAATATTATAAAGGAAGCAATAAGAAATTTAATATCAAACAGCAAATTGATACATTTTTATTGTCAGAGAAAGCTAAAATTATTGCTTGTGGAACCTGTATGAAACTTAGGCAACAGCAAAGTACACAAGCCTGTCCCCTGGGGGGACTAGAGGATTTTTACTCTTTAATTGCTACCAGTGATAAAGTACTAACTTTTTAGGATTATAAAATATAGTATGAAGCTGTTAATGTTTCACGCAGAAAGTTTTTGGTATAAACCATATAATTCTGCTTCTACCGAAACGGAAAAGACGAGTTTTGAAAACTGCCTCGTTATATTTATCCATGTAGAAGAAATAGATAAGGACAAGGGCGACGTGATTGGTAAGGCCGTCGGAAATATTAAATGGCTGGCAGATAAAAATAAAACCAACTCTGTAGTACTACACTCTTTTGCTCATCTTTCAAACAGTAAATCCGATCCGGAAACCGCGAATGAGATGATTAAGAAAATAAGTGAAAAGCTGAAAAAGAATTTATCCGCTCACATCGTGCCTTTTGGTCAGTTTTACGAGTTCTCTGTTCATGTACTTGGTCCATCACTGGCAAAGGTGTTTAAGGATTTATAGTTGTTTATAACAGTATGAAAAAAAATTTCTTTATAACATTCTTAATCTTGGCTATAACGCTCACCTTAACACACTCTGTTTTTGCTCAGGGAATGATGGGTTTTTCCGGCACTCAACCTGATAATTCTGCAATTAAAGCCCAACAACAGGAGGAGCAAGAAGGGAAAAAACTTTTAGACGAGCTGAAGAATAAAACTACTACGTGTCAAAAACTGACTGATGATAATCTTGAAAAGATTGGGGAATACTTTATGGGTCAGGCAGTTGGAGATACCTCGCGGCATATTGCCATGAACACCATGATGCAATCCATGATGGGAGAACAAAGGGAAGCACAAATACATACTGCTTGGGGTAAGAGAGGTAGTGGTTGTGACACTTCAGCTCAAATTCCTTCAAATGGAGCAGGTTTTATGCCGATGATGTTCCTCCTTCGCCAAGGCTTCGGCGGACAAGGGATGATGGGCTGGGGTTTTGGAATCTTAGGCTGGCTCTTTATGCTTCTGTTTTGGCTACTTATAATTCTTGGGGTGGTTGCTTTAATCCGTTATCTTGCCCGTTCAGGACGAAGCAGGGAGGATAAAACTCCCCTTGATATGCTTAAAGAGCGCTACGCTAAGGGTGAAATCAATAAAAAGGAATTTGAAGAAAAGAAGAAGGATTTAGGCTAAACAGCCAGACAAGGCTTCACTTTTTCGATTTCCTCTCTTATTTTAGCTACAAGCTTAAAGTCAGAGAAAGCCTTGACCACCCTTCGCATAAATGCTTCGGAGTGGCACATAATACAAGCTTCTTGCGTGGTTATATGAGAGGTACGATTCTCGAGCCAGGCTTGACGAGAGGCGTAAAAAGCTATCTTGTCAAAGGGATTTATCCAGTCATATCGGGCTATTTTGCCATTCAGCTCTAAGTTCTGAAGTGCCATCTTCAAAAGTAGCCGTTTTTCGTGTGCTTCAGAACTTTCAAACAGTTTGCTGGCGTTAGAAGCCAGTTTTAGCAGGTATTCTGAGGTCAAATAGTATTCCTCGTCTGCAAAGTGCAGTTTGGCAATCTTGCCGTTAATTTCCTTTTGATTTGCCCGATACTCTTTTCGTTTTTTCTCATACTTGTCCTTAGTAATTCACCCCCGATCTATTTCTATTATCATGACCCCTATATAAGAAGGCACCGGGGCTAACGGGGGCAATTTGCGATATAATCAATATCAAGCTATATGAAAAGACTATTTTTAACTTCCAGTTCTTTTAATGTTGCCACGGATGTCGCCAAGCGATTAGGAAAAAAGGGGTTGCGATTAACATGTATCAAAACCGCATCAGAAGTTGAAAAGGGTGATCTATGGTGGCTTAAAAGAGATCAAGATACGTTAGCCAACGCTGGATTTATTGTCACCGATTACACGATAACCGGAAAAACAAAAACAGAAATTCAAAAAGATTTAGGAAGCACTGATATTATATTCTTTTCCGGCGGGAATACGTTTTACCTTCTACAACAAATTCAACAGAGCGGTTGCGCAGACATTATCCGGGGTTTTGTCGAAAAAGGTATGCCGTATATTGGATCCAGTGCAGGATCGCAGATTGCCGGTCCCGACATATGGCCGGTCTATCGGTTGGACAATGCAGACCAAGCACCAAAAATTAAAGGATATGTAGGTCTAGGACTTGTGGATTTTGTTGTATTTCCCCATTGGGGAAGTGACGACTTTAAGGAGTTATATCTCAATCAACGCCTAGAACATGCATATACAGATAAGCACAAAATAATCCTTCTCACCGATAATCAATATATCGTTATTGAAGATGATATGTATAAGATTGTGGAAGTAGAGAAGTGACAGATGCTATACCATGAGAGAGAATACATTGACGATTCAAATCAATAAACCTGCAAGCGAAGTATTTGCATTTTATATAGACCCAAAGAATACTCCTCGGTGGCTGGATTCTATTGTCAAAGAAGTAACAAATGAGTGGCCAATAAAAGTCGGAACTGTCTATAGAAATCAAAATAAAGCCGGTACATGGAATGAATATATTATTACTGCTTTGAAAAAAAAAGAACTGTACGAACTTATTTCTCGTGATGGAAACTATCACGTCCGGTATACCCATAAACCAATAAGTGATCGCTCATCGGAACTCACCTATTACGAATGGGTAGATACTGGTGACCTGCCTGAACCGTTTACAAAGGAAATTTTAGGCAAATTAAAGAATATTCTAGAGAGTTAAATAGAAAATTGAATAGTATATTTTGCTGTTGTGAGATATTTTGGAGCGTATAAACGATCCATTTTTATGTGATAAAATAGGACTATGAAACTTAAAAACAAGTTCGCGGTTGTAACCGGCGCCTCAACTGGTATAGGAAGAGCAATTGCTATTGAGTTAGCCAAAGGAGGCGCTTTTATTGCTTTGGCTGGTCGGACTCAAGATAAACTACTGAAGACAAAGAGTTTGATTACTGAGAATGGTGGTCAGGCAGGAGTGTTTTTGGGGGATTTTACCAAGCCTGATTCGTTGGAAGCTCTTATTACCCTGATAAAACAGAGGACGGATAAAGTTGATATTCTGGTGAATGTGGCTGGTATCTGGCACGGTAAGGATGAGGTTTATGCAGGTAAAGGCTTTGAATCATTTCCCAAACAGGTTATTCTCGATACCTATGCCGTTGGTCTTACCGCTCCAACGCTCCTTGTTCATGCTTTTATCCCCCTAATGCCAAAAGGAGGGAAGATCATCAATATCTCTGGAACATTTGAAAATGGGGCAAAGGGTTGGTTACCGTATTTTGTTTCTAAGAAGGGCATTGAAGATTTAACCATCGGACTTGCCGAAGAACTTAAGGATAAAAACATCCAAGTCAATGCCATTTCTCCTTCTGATACAGCAACCGAGGCGTATAGAAAATATTTTCCTCAGTATATTGGAGAAGCTATAGAACCTGAGAAAATTGCAGAATTTGTTGCTTACCTTTGTTCAGAAGAAGCTAAAAATGTTACAGGTAGGGTTTTTGTTTTGAAGAAAGGTAAAAAACCTTATGAAGGTTATCATACATAATATATGAACAACTTAATTAGTCTTGGTGTAGTAATTTTATCTAGTTTAGTTTTGGGTTTAATCAAATATAGTAGTTTGGCCGATCAATATAAGGGTAAAATTTGGCAATCAAAGTTTAATGAAATATGGAATGATTTCATAAACTTTCTTATTGCTGGGTTAATAGGATACTACTTTGTTTTGGTTAAGTGGCCAATGCTTCAAAAAGGTGAAGTATTGAATACGGGCGATTTTGTTTTATTTATTATTTTTGCACTAGGAATGTTCGGTCACCTTTGTGTAATTTCAAAGAATATTACAGACGGTGTAGAAGAAATTCTAAGGGGGATTAAAAAGAAAATTGCTTAACATGACTGGCCAAACTAATCTTTTTGAAGTCCTAAAATCATTACAGGTATCTTGCGATGGTGTTGAGTATGGATTTGCTTCAGTTAAAGAATATCAAAGTAATTCCGATGATCGAATTCTAGGAACCTTCAAAGAGAACGAAGGATTGACGATTATTGCTTCTAAAGAATACTTCGAAACAAACAACATACAATACGAAGGACCATATGCCAAGTTAACCATTGAAGTACACACATCTTTAGAACTTGTCGGTCTTACTGCTGTATTAGCTAGAAAACTAGCTGATAATCAAATATCTGCAAATGTTGTGGCGGGATACTATCATGACCATATTTTTGTCCAGTATGCTGTTCGTCAAAAAGCAGTAGAAGCGATAGAAAACTTAAAAGAAGTTCAGATAAAGTAGTTATTAACTTTTTCTATTTCTTCCCTGATTTGCTGTACCAGCCGAAAATCTTCAAATGTCTTGAAGATATCCTTCGCAAGCTCAGGACTGTAGCAAGCTAATTGAGTGGTTATATTAGTTGTACGATTCTCGAGCCAGTTGGCACATACTATACCGAGTTTAGCCTCAAGTATGGCTTTATTAGCATCATTTCCGCCAGTGTACTATCGCAAATAGATCTATTCCCGCATTTCACCTCCAAGATGATTGTATTTAGATAATCCTTATTTACACCAATAGACTAGCGTAAATAACGTTATTTACGCTTGACAAATAGCCGAATTCATGTTATGCTCCCTTCAGCATGTATATTTCCCGTATTCTGACCACTCCCATCATAGAAAAGTTGACCTCTTCCAAAAAAGGAATTATTGTTTATGGAGCAAGACAAGTAGGAAAGACCACTCTTGTAAACGAAATTATTAAAAGATTACATCTTAATACTTTGGTTATCAATGGAGACCAAAGCCGTTTTATCGATATTATCACCAGTCGGGATTTAGCCAAAATACAATCACTGGTATCAGGGTACGAAATGTTGTTTGTTGATGAAGCACAAAGAATACCTGAGATTGGCATCAACCTGAAAATTATTCTGGACAATATTCCTAATTTCAAGGTGTTGGTTACCGGTTCCTCTTCTTTGGATCTGGCCAGTAAAATAAGCGAACCCCTGACGGGCAGGGTTTGGAGCTATCATTTATACCCAGTTTCCTTTTTAGAATTATCCGCGTTTCAAAACAGGGCGGAACTGGATAGTAATCTTGAGGAACGATTAATATATGGTTCTTATCCCGAAATATTTTCCTACGAAAGCTTTTCTCAAAAACGGGAATATTTACAAAATATAAGCGACGCGTATCTTTACCGTGATCTCATTGAATTCGGAGATATAAAAAATTCTTCAAAAATTCGCGACCTTTTAAAACTGCTAGCCTTTCAAATTGGCTCGGAAGTCTCTTTAACCGAACTCGGAACCTCGCTGGGCATGAGTAAAGACACCGTTTCCCGCTATATTGATCTACTGGAAAAATCATTTATTGTTTTTCGTCTCGAAGGTTTCAGCAGAAATTTAAGAAAAGAAGTCACCAGGATGGACAAAATATTTTTTTATGATTTGGGTATCAGAAACATTCTCATCGACAATGTAAAACCCTTAAAAGACCGAAACGATTCGGGATTTTTGTGGGAGAATTTTCTTCTTCTCGAAAGAATGAAGTTTAACGCCGGTAAACAGGATCTCGTTTCCGGTTATTTTTGGCGGACTCACACTGGTGCCGAGCTTGATTACGTAGAGGAAAAAAATGGAACGCTATACGGATTTGAGTTTAAGTCCGGAAGTAAAATAGTAAAAGTACCTGCCGGATGGATAAAAGCCTATCACGAATCCAAATTTCAATGTATCAATAAGGAAAATTATTTAGATTTTATTTTAGGTTAGTTAATATATAATAATGAAGTCAAAATATGAAACTTGCTATTATTCTTTCCACAAACAACGCAGAAACAAACTGGAACGCTTTTAGACTTAGTAATCTTGCTCTTAAAAATGGCGACAATGTTAGTATATTTCTCCTAGGTGAAGGTGTGGAATATCTTAAATTCAGCAACGAGAAGTTCGATATACAAAAACAGGTAGACATGTTTCTTGAGTCAGGAAAAGGAGAAATTTTAGCTTGTGAGACTTGTATGGTTCTCCGACATCAGGAAGGTAATAAAACCTGTCCCGTAAGCGGAATGAAAGAATTATATGGCTTGGTAAAAGATTGTGATAGGGTTCTTACTTTTTAGACGCAAGCGCCTTTTTAAATGCTTGTTAGACTGTTGAAGCATGAGTAAGCAACTTTATCTGAGCGAGTCTATTTCGAGCTTGTTCAGCCCCCAACTTCGTCCCGCTTGGCGGGACTTCGATGGGCAGGCAGATTGGATTTTGAAAAGCCTTGATACACTGTGATAAACTGTTAGTCAGATTAATACTAGGATTACGGAGCAAATGATAGTTTAGAGTGTTATGACGATCCATTTTTATAACCCCGTAGGATGTTCGAACCTTCTGATATACTAAAGTACATAATATGTTATCTCTTTTTCTCCTTTTAGTTTATTCTTTGATTCTTTCAATAGTATTTTCACGTCCGATATTTTTTGAAGTTCGACAGCCCTTTTCTTTGATTGGATTTATCATTGAACTAGCAAGTTTGATCATGGCTTTTGTCCTTGTCCTTCGTTTTTACAAAAAGAATGGCCTTTCTAAAGCACTCGTTTTTTTTCTCCCTTTGTTTCTTTTGGCACCTGTCCTTGAGGGGGATTGGATTATCAGCGGGAGGTTTACATTCCATCAGTTAAATTTTTATCTTTGGAATACGCCACTTGCGATCATTTTCTATTATGCAGGTGGATATGAATTGTATCTTCTATACAAAAAAATAGGAAAGGGATTTGGTAATCGTCTAAAAGCAGCAGGTATACATCTTCTGTTGGATACATTACTAACGACCCCATTTGCAATTCTCTTAGGATTTTGGACATTTCGGAGTACCTTACTTCCGTATTATCCATTCATTATTCCAGTTGTTCATATTGGTGAAGTAGGGTTTGGGTTTTTGTATATTCTCTTTCAAGAATGGTTATTAATGACGAAAAAGGTCAAAGGGGCTGCAAAACCTCTTGTTTCGATTTCTGTAATGTTTATTGCTCTACTCGTTTACAGTCAATTACGATTTGTATTTGATTGGTTTATATAATTTTAAACTTCCTCTACCGCTCGGAGCACGTTGGTAACTTTATACACCTAAAATTTGGTAGTATTAAAATATGAATATAAATATAAGTATAAATACAAACAAAAATCCTACGGCTGTATCCAGTAACGTTTCCCAAGATAAAAATCAACTTTCCCTGACCACATTGGAAATTGTGTTTAACCGGCTTTTTGCAATTTTGCTGGTTTTAACCACTATCCCGTTTTTTTTAAATATTTTAACTCTCCCCTCAATCATTCTTTTTGCGGTATTTAGTATTTTTCTTTGTTTCAGTAAAAAATATCATCTATTTACTAATATCATCTTTTTCATTTTTGCTCTCGGCGTTTATTTTATCCCTTTGCCCATTGGTTGGGGGTGGTTTCTCCAACTAAAAGAATTTCGCATGGGGGGTTTCAATTTTAATATTCTCCCAATTTTTTTTATCACCCCGCTTATTTTTGTTTCTTTTTCGGTGAGAAATATTTTAGGCAACATTTTAGCTTACTTTAATACCAGCATGGTTTCACGCACTGTATACTATTTTATTTCTTTATTTATTGTTTTTACGGCACTCTTGGTTTATCCGTTTTTTGACAGCGTGAAGTTGCGTGAACGGGCTATGGAAGATGACGATGGCAGCAGTCAGTTGTCTTATGTTTTAACAAAACAAGAACTGAAAATAAAACCTGGGAAAACCGGTGCTCGTAGCACCGCTCTTTCGCGTGATTACACCGCACAATATGATTCAATTAACAATAAATACATTTATCGCTTGAATCTTGTGGATTCGCTTGCCGAATCCATTACTTTTGTTGCGGTTAAAGTCGACGGCGAAAAAATTAATTTTAAGACCGACCACGGGGGGGATTGTTCACATTGCCAGATGGGGGTAAGCGATTCCTATAGTTTAGTTTTTCCAGCCGGTAAAGATGTTGATTTTATTATCACCAATGACCAGATGATTAAAACAATAACATTTACCTAACAGGGAGACAAAGTGGCTAATTTTGTTTTTTGGAAATAGTTTCCCAAGAATAATAAAAACTTTTATGAAGCTGAGTTTTTACGGAAGAGCAATGCATTTTTATATGTGGTTTGGTAGATTTTTTGCCAAAGCAATTAACATATTCATATTTTCCCTGTTAGTTTTTTAATGAAAAATTGGATTATAAGACCAGGGGAGGATGTTTATAAAGTTGATAAGGCAACGGGAACGATTAAACGCGGACATTTGCAAATTGACCTTAACGCCAAAGAATTGTCTTGGCAGGAATAGCTATCATTTTTGAAGCCATCGAGTTTGGATTGTTGGAATAATATAAAATGTATATCAGTTCGTGAAGCTATCGAGGATACGAAAATATCTGCCGTTAAAGGTGATAGGGAGAGGTGTTTTCTCTCCAGTTGAATCATCGGTTGAATAAATCATGATGTGTAAATGTGGTCCGTCTGTATTACCGCTATTGCCAATCAGGCCAATTACTTCTCCCGTCTGAACCTTGTCGCCCTCTTTTATTTTAAATGATCCTTTCTTGAAATGGGCCATCAGTACATCAAAATTGGGGCAACCGATAACGATAAAGTTTCCTTCAGGGGCCTTTGGATTTTTTATCCCAATCGGTTGGTCGGCAATACCGTCTCTCATTTTTTTTACATAACCTACACACGGACTGTCGACGGGAGTATTATATGTTTCGTTTGTCTCCAAGTCTGCTTGATGGAATTTAAAAAGAGAACCAAGAGAAGGGAACCTTAGTATATCTAGGGCGTATTTCTCTATCTGCCTACTGTGGATTCCCCAAAAGCTACCGCTTGCAGTAACTAGATATTTTCCGTTTTTTAAGGGATATTCCAGTGATACTGCACCAGCAGGTATTGGTAGAGTTTCTCTATACTTTCTGACAATAAATACGGCTGAAGGGATGGTTAGAATAAAGAGTATTACAATCAGTGACCTTTTCATTGATTATATTGTATACTTATTACTGAAGGAGGATATATGTTTATATCAACAAAAAGAGGAATAATCTCTGCTGTTCTATCGCTTCTTCTTGAATTTTATGCCTTCAATTTTGTCCCAAAAAATATTAATATTATCGCCACCCGGAGTCTTTCAAGACAGATTATTGACTATGCACTTAACTTTATCATTTTCTTCATCGTTTTCTATCTAACATTGACACTTATTGCCTATATCATCAAAAAGATCTTCCCGAAATCTAAATAAAGAATAATTTGTATATTTGCTTGAGTACCGTAGTTTAGTTGGCAGGAATAAGAGCAGGTTTCACTTTTTCCATCTCTTATCTTAGTTGCTGTTCAAACTTCGCATCTTGGAATATCTCGATAATACTTAGGAATCGCTTGGTTATAGTAAGACTACGATTCTCGAGCAAGATAGTTTACAGCTTCTGACAATCCATTTATTTATATATAATAGACGTTCGAATTTTTATCTTGCAACCTACCAATAAGGATTTTGTAATTACTTCTATTAGTGTTAAACTACATTTACATGAAACCTAACATTACTCTCAAACTAACAAAAGAAATTTTAGCCGTATCTAACAAGCCAATCCCTAAAGTACGCCTTGCAAAAATGGTATATTTCTCGTTTAAAGAGCTTGTAATGGCGGGTTACTATCACCCCAACGATTTGGCATTTATTAGAATGCCTTTAGGTCCTGTGCCTTTTGATTTTTACGACATTCTACTGACAGATGATGATATAGCAATTACAACAACAAATGTCGGACTTTCTTACAACAGAGAAAATTATTCTTTAAAACCAGGCGTCAGTGTCAAAAGTCCTTATCTTTCTTTATTAAGTCAAATAGTTAATCAACTTGATCAATATCCGACTAGTTCGCTTGTGGAAATCAGCCATAACGATTCTTCGTGGTTAGATAACAATAATGGAGATACATATTATGTTTCTAAAAATGATCTAACCCCCTTTAAAGGAATAAAGGCTACAAAGCTTTCGGGAGAATTTGATGATCAGTTAATCCAGTCCAAGCTAGTCAAAGGAATGAAAGAGGAGATTGTAAAAGACAGCTCTGCTCTTGAGTTTCCCGATCAATACTCTTCGGATAAATAATATGTCCGAGTTCTATCACGTTTCAGAAGTGGTAGCTAATTTGTGGTCAGAGTACGGAAAAACCTCAGAATATAAAAGTGATACACAACCTATTGTAGGAATTAGTCAAGATCACCCTATTATTATTCGAAGAGAAGAGGAGGGTTTACGTAGAATAGTTGATAGACTAGGAAACGAATTGAGTAATTCAAAAATTCTATACTTAAAGAAGCTCCGAGAACGAGTTCCTTCAGAATGGGTGTCTGAGTGGATTACATATCATCGAATCCTTTTTGAGCGTGTTCTCAAGTCATGTGGGGTTTATCGAAGAAAAGATGTTTGGTTTGACACAATAGAAGCTTCAGAAAAAGATTATAAAATTCCAAGCAACCGATTGGTGCCATCAAGAATGTCTAATCTAAGATTGAGCAAAGAACAAAGGGACTTGCGTAGTTTATATAGCAACAAAATCAAGATTAAATGTTGAAAATAGAGTTTTAAGATTGACAGGTGGTATATTTATCTCAATTTCCCTATTACGGAACATGTCTATAGGGGGAGCCAAATGTGATATTTTTTCTATGATGCTTCGAAAAATTCCAAAAAATGTTTTTATCTTAGGTTTGGTAAGTTTTTTTAATGATTTGGCGTCGGAGATGATTTATCCGATTGTGCCGATTTTTCTTACCTCTGTTTTGCATACGTCAATTCCGATTGTAGGGTTGATAGAAGGGATCGCGGAAGCGGTAGCCAGTATCAGCAAATATGTTTTCGGAACGGTTTCTGATTATTTCCAAAAAAGAAAAGTGTTTGTCGTCCTTGGATATTCTTTGGGGGCAATATCAAAACTCCTTATCGGACTTTCCTATTTTTGGCCTTTAGTTTTGTTTTCCAGAGTTGTAGACAGGCTTGGGAAAGGATTGCGGACTGCTCCAAGAGACAGCATTCTCCTGGAGAATACCACACCGCAAAATAAAGGGTTCGTTTTCGGATTCCACAGGGCATTTGACAGTTTAGGAGCAGTGTTCGGACCGCTGGTAGCTCTCCTAGTTTTGTACCTTGTAAAGGAGGATGTGAGGCTGGCCTTTTTTATTGCTTTTATTCCTGCTTTTATCGCAATTATTCTTCTTATTATGTTTGTTACTGAAAAGAAAAAAGCGGTGCAAAGAGAAAAACAAACGTTCGTAAAAATACGGTGGAAAAACCTTGATTATAATCTCAAAGTTTTTCTTTTCATAAGCTTTTTATTTTCGCTTGGAAATAGTTCCGATGCGTTTCTTCTGTTGTATGCTAAAAACCTTGGGTTAACGACGACACTCGTGGTGTTGGCCTATGTTCTCTATAATGTTTCTCAAACCGTTTTTGCAACCCCGGCGGGTTTGGTAGCAGATAAGGTCGGTGCAAAAAAAGTATTTTCAGCCGGCTTGCTTGTATTTTCAGTGGTGTATTTTTTCTTCGGTTTTATACAGAATTCTTCCTGGCTGTGGGTGCTGTTTCCGGTCTACGGGATTTACATAGCCGCCACTGACGGCGTATCGAAATCATACATTTCTGAGTTTATTACAAAAAAAGAATCAGGTACGTATTTCGGCGCATATTACACGCTTACTGCTATCGGAACGTTTTTAGCGTCGTTTGTAGGAGGAGTTCTCTGGAGCAAGGTGAATCCATCGGCAACATTTTATTACGGCAGTATATTATCGTTTACAGCATGTATTCTGTTTTTCATTTTGATGCCACCTTCCACAAGCCGGCTCACTTTCCTTCAGGGGATAATGATTGGGAGCCAGGGGTACGATGGCAAACATTCCGGTATCTTAAAGAAAATTTGGGGGTCGTATTTAAAAACATTGGTTCAGTTGAAAAGCCAAACATTGAAATACAAATTTATTCTTCAAAACAACTATCAAAGGATTTTGTCGAAAAGTTTATCAAAGAAATCAGATACAGATACAACCTTGATCTGGATTTGAACGAATTTTACAAACGTTTCACCCGCGATGCATTCGTCGGTCCGGTGATTCAGAAGATGTATGGCATGCGTCCCGGTCATCAGGATTCCCTGTACGAATATCTCATCATCGGCATTATGCTCCTTGTACGGTTCGCCGTTCTATCCAAATGATGCAGGTGTTATTTGAAAAATATGGTACGCTTCTTGAGTTTGATAATAAGAAACTCTGGTGTTTCTGGGAACCGGGAAGTCTGAAAAATATTACGGAAGATGAATTACGATCATTAAAAGTTGGGTATCGTGCAAAATCAATAAAGAAAACCGATGATTATTTTGCAGACGGTCGTATAGACGAGATGGAACTACGGAAAAAAGACCGAGATACCCAGATGGAGGAATTGTTAAAACTCTATGAGCCGGTATAATATCAGCAGAACTGGAGAAAAATGGTACACTATATAAAATAGTGTTGAATAGCAAATTGTTGTTGTTCCAAGAATATCCGTTTTAAGTGAAAAAGATTATTTTGCTCGTAAAAGAGAATAAGAGCTTTTTTAAACTCAACTTCATCGACGCTTCTATATGATAAAGGACAATATCCATTTGCCAGGAGAATAGCGTTGCTTACCATTCTCGCTGTACGTTTATTACCATCAGCAAAGGGTTGAAGGTAGGATATCGTAGCAAGAAATACGAATGCTTTTTCAACTACATGAGGTAATTTCTGTACATGAGTAATTATTTTTTCAAGCGCTTCTTCTATCTGCCACTTCGTATTCAATGGAATGTAGTTTGTTCCAGTAATTCCTATTCCATATTCTCGAATATCTGGTTTGATATCTAAATCTTTTCCGAATCATTTTGAGGTAATAAGTTTATTCTGTCAAGTGGAACAGAAGCAGGTACGTTTCCCGCGGAATCTATCCTGAATGTGTCCTAAGCAAGCACCCCCCGGAAACCCTGGAAGGGTTGAAAGAAGCGTTTGAAAAAGCAAATATAAATAATTAAATTTTCGCGTATTTAATTATCCGGGAGGGGCATAACTTCAAGCGTGCCCTTCATGCCCATTTGCCGATGTGTTCCGACAGAACAATAAAATTCAAATGAACCTGCTTTGTCTGCGATAAATTGCACAGTCTCCTGTTGACCTTTCTGAATCTGTTTCGTGCGGACCTGAAATTCATCCAGAACAAAGTCATGGAATCCTTCTTCATTGATAAACGTAATTTTTACTGTATCACCTTGATTTACTTTCATCGAATTCGGGGTGAAAGAGAAACTTTTTCCCGTTATGGTGAATTCTTTTGTCGATGATCGGGCTATTGGTTGCAATGTCACTGATGTCGGGACCGGTAATTCGATTGCCTGAGAGTTTGTCGATCCCAAAGCAGATTTTATCGTGTAGTTATAATAGACAGCTGCTCCAAGAACGACAAATGCCATAATTCCAAGAATTGTGATAATTTTTTTCATATCTAAAGGATTTTGACGACATTCCACCAATTGTTGATGTATTCTGATTTTCTGTTTTGATATTTGAGATAGTACGCATGTTCCCAGATATCGAGAGCAAGAAGCGGCATGTTTCCGGTAAGATACGGCGAATCCTGATTGGGAGTGGAATAAAGCTTAAGCGCATTCTTGGCATCCTCCACAAGCCAGACCCAACCGCTGCCGAAATGATTGAGAGCTGTCTGGGTAAATTCATTTTTAAAATTCTCAAGAGATTCGTATTGTTTCAGTATTCTTTTTATCAGTATTTGATCTTTGGATGTGTCAGGTTTCATTACGGAAAAGAAGAATGTGTGGTTAACGTGTCCGCCGCCGTGATTGCGAATGAGAGTCTTGTCCGCATCCTCAATAGGAAGCGATGAGAGATCGGTGAGCATTGACGGAAGAGATTCTGTCTGAAGGTCAGGGTATTTTCCAAGAACCGCATTGAGTTTATCTATGTAGCCCTGGTGATGCTTCGTGTGGTGGATCCGCATGGTTTCTTCATCAATGTATGGTTCTAGTGCGGTATACGGATATGTTAGTTTTGGCAAAGTAATCATATGCTTTGACTTAATTTGTCTATATGTAGCATATCACCATCTGTAGTGTACGTATTTATTTAAGACTTATGAGGCCATTCACCTCTTTTACTCTCCGGCTTTGAGCCACTGGACGTACGTACAGCCCGTTGCCAGCCTTTTTTCTTTATCCCATCCGGATGTAGAACATTTTTTCATCTTTTTGCCGGAGGCTGTTGTATAGAGAACGAGTTTGGCTCCGCATTCCGGGCATTCCTCATCCAGGGGTTCGGTCGTGCCGTTGATCCACTCTATGTAATCACAGCCCGTTGCCAGCCTTTTTTCCTTATCCCATCCGCCTTTTGAGCATTTTTTCATTTTTTTCCCAAACCGCGTCATGGAAAGCTGGAGAGGTGAACCGCATTTCGGGCACTTCTCGTCTAAGTCTTTTGGTTCAAACGGAAGCCACAGGACGTAGGGGCATCCGTCGGTTTTTTTCGTATCCGGATTCCATGATCCTCCGGTACACCGTTGCAGTTTCCGTCCGGAAGCCGTGACGGTAATTTCTCCCAACGGCTTTCCGCATTTGGGACACACATCACTTTGTACTGGTTGACCGCTCACAGGTTGTGTTGTCATATGGAATATACTATACAGTATTTTTTTTGATTGTGGTAGCTCTAAAGCGAGCCGTGTTTAATACAAAAGAAAAAATGATGAGATGGTTGCAATAAGCGCATAGTATGATACTATCACATAGTATGATAAAGTATGATATCAATTGGAATGTATGAAAACCCGGCTTACCATTACGCTTTCCCGAGATATCGTACAAAAAATTGATCAGCTCATTGACGGACAAAACATACGGAACAGATCTCATGCGATAGAATATCTCACTCATCAGAGTCTTGTTCCGGCTGTCCGGACAGCAGTCGTTCTCACCGGAGGACCATCAACGGGAAAGTCATGCCCTTCATTGGAGCCTATTGATCGCCAGCCGCTTGTTACGATCCTCATCCAGCACCTGAAAAGCTATGGAATTATTACACACACCGGGTGTGCGTAGAGAGTTTTACGGGAAACGCATATCCCAAGCGCGAAGGCGATGCGCCAAAAAACCATACGGTTTCAGCTGTCCATAGCTAGACAGCTATTTCCCGCAATTGGGCCATGGAGCAAGGCCGGCTGTTGAGATTTTAAATGCTGCGGTCCGGATTGCCTCTTCAGGATGAAACCGCAACTCTGGATTTGGATCCATATTCATGGCTCTGCGTGTTGTTTTCCATGTATATGTTGAAAATTGGAAGAGTCCTCCGTAATCGCCGTTTCTTGCATTAAATCTTAAGTTTGACTCACATACAGCAACCTTCCATAATTTTTGTCGGTCAATCGCAAAGTGGTTGCTATATATGGTAAACCATTCATCGAGTTGTTGGGATGTGACGGGTATTGGCGAGGGTGTGGGTAATAGAGAGGGAGTGGGAGTATTGGTTGGTTTAGGAGTGGGTGTTAGAGTCGGAGTAACCGTGTCTGTCGGTGTTATCGAAAGAGTAGGAGAAGGTGTCATTGTTGGAGTTGGTGTGGGAGACACAAAGGCAGGGTTACTCCCCGTGATGATAAAAAATAGCGATACCGGAAACACGGACCAGCCAATGCGTATAAAAAGTTGTTTAAGAAATTCATCCATTTTTTACCTTTGGATATCTTCAAGATAGTATCCGGTTCCCACGACCCATCCAAAAGGTTCGAACAGGAGACTGTAGCCGCGTTTTGGGAGGGGTATTGACTCATCTTTTTTAGGGAAATAATAGTCAGTATATCCGCCGCCTTCTTTCATTCCGTTTTTTATAATCTCCCTCACAAAATACACGCCGCCGATAAATGAATTCCATCGGTTTGTCCCTTCCACATCCGTTTTTCCGTAGAGAACAACATTGACTCCGTCAGTCGTGTCTGCCCAAAAATACCCTTCCTGATTTTGTCCGTACCGCAAGTCCCGTAAAAGATCTGTTCCCATCTGTTGAGTTTGCTCCAGCGTTAGTTCTCCTTTGAGGTGTTTTTGGTAGAGAGCATCAAGCATGGAAACTGCAGTTTCCGTCTGGGTTTTTATGACCAGATCCTGTTTCTCTTTGAGCGTTGCCATGGATTGGGAACTAGTCGAACGGCCGTAGAGAAACGTGCCGAACACAATGACGACGATACAGAGAATTCCGATGAAAATTGACGTAAGGGGATTGTTACGGCCAGTCCTTCTTCTTTCCATAGAGCGTAGTAAACCACAAAGCGGTATGGCATCACAAGGGGGAAATTCGTATTTTCTTTTCTTTCGGTTTTTATGGTACGCTTAAACCATATGAAAACAAAAAAGAAGAAGTCTTTACCCTTAGCAAAAATAGTTAGCATCATAGTATTTAGTGCCGTCGTTTTAGGTATTCTAATTTATTTTTGGGGAAAACAGACAGGAATGATAGGCATGAAGACTTCAAAACTACCAATAACAGTGCAAACTATCAATGACCAGACACAACTCTATACAATCAAAGCTGAATATCCGGTGTTTGGTAACGCTCTCGATCAATTAAATAAGGCAATTGAAAAAGATGTTACATCCCGCATAGATGAATTTAAAAAGCAATCAGAAGAGAATTGGGAAGATTTGAAGAAGTTCAGAACATCGCAAGATCAGACGTCTGAATTTCCCAAGAGTCCGTTTACATTTTTTTTACAATGGACACCGCAGCAGGTAAACAAAAATTATATTAGTTTTGTCATGAATATTGAGTGGTTCACAGGCGGAGCAAACATGGCGCAGGATTTTGTAACATTTAATTGGGATGTGCGGAAAAACAAACCTCTCCTTTTAGAAGATTTATTTCCGAAAAATAATGAGTATTTAAAATCAGTATCCGGGTTTACCCGGGAAAACCTTTTAGAGCAATTCCGGGTTAATGGGACAGAAGAAACATATCTCCCAAAAGATATGGTTGAGGTGGGAACTGCACCTACCATTGAGAATTTTTCCCGGTTTACGTTTGACGACGCGGTAATAACGTTTTATTTCCCGAAATACCAAGTGGCTCCGGGTTCGTTTGGTCCGCAGAAAGTGACTATGGAGAGAAAATAGTTTCATAAATAATTTTTACGTATGATTAGAAAAGTAAAGGCAGGGTATCGGGTGGTGGCAGAATCAGGCCGTCACATGGGGACGTATAGAACTATAGAGGAAGCAAAAAAGAGGCTTCGGCAGATAGAATATTTTAAGCATTTAAAGAAGAGATAATAGAAGAAAAAATACTTTCATCTATTGATACATGAAAGTAGAAAGAAAGGTCAGTTGAGGACAGTAATGCCTGCATTAAGATAGGCGGCAAAAGATACCCACAGAAGATACGGGATGAGAAGTGAGCCTGCTGTTTTATTTGCTTTGAGAAACGACAGAATGGTTCCGACAATTGCTATCCAGAGAATTCCGATGATTCACTTGCAAGAATAAAAAGAAGAAACATCCATGGATTTTTCTTTTTCATAATACTTTTATTATGTTGAATATGAACAGTATATGCAATACGTGATAATGAATATGGTATGATAAAAAAAGAGCACCCTCCTACGCTTACTTCGTTTCGTGGTTTACATCCACGCAAACGAAGAGCGCTTCGGCGGGTTCAAGAGACTGTAATTCCAAATTTTTAAATTTGGAAACAGTCTCTAGAAAAAGGAGGTATCTTATGATCGGATACGTTGGTCCCATTGAACAGTTGACCCAAACAAACACCAATTTCCGGCAGGTTATCTTTACCGGACCGTATTGCCAATTGGTCGTGATGTCGCTTTTACCAAATGAAGAAATCGGTCTCGAAACTCATGTAAACCTTGACCAGTTTTTCAGAATTGAGGAGGGAGAGGGAAAAGTCGTGATGAATGGGGAAGAACAGACGTTTAAAGCAGGAGATGCAATAATCGTTCCAGCGGGAACAAATCATAATGTCATAAATACGTCTCCTGACAAACCGCTGAAACTCTATACGATTTACACTCCGCCCAATCACCCGGACGGGAAGATCCATAAAACCAAAGCAGAGGCGATGGCCGATGAGAAAGATCACGTATAATTTAGCTTCACAAGGCCTGTCCTTGCGAAGCTAGTTTTTTCCCTCATGAGGAGAGGATATATATGGCGCAAAACGGGATATCTGATGAAGATAAAACAAAAACAAACGGAAAACCTCCGGAAAAAGAGGAAAAGAAAGAGGAAAAAAAGGAGGCAGTTTCCGAAAAGCCCACTCCTCAAAAAATTGAGCTTGCCTCTGATCGGGATTCTTTAAAAAGACTCAAACTGGTTGTCGTTGCCTTTTCCCATGTTGAACGGGAGTGGTTTGCGACCAAAGAAGCCTATGAAGCAGAAGTTGAAGTAGAAGTGCGGGCAGGAGAGGTCGTTGAGGCGATAAAAAAATTAGGCATTGAATGTAAGAGTCAGCCGGGGAATCAGTATTTTCTGACCAATCTTCTTGTTGATCAACCTTCTTTAGTCGTCAATCTTGTGGACACCCTGAAAGGAAAAGATCGGCTGCAGACGTCAGTTCCTGCTGCATTGGAGCTTTCCAATTTTATGTACACCGGTGCCGGAATGGAGGGAATGGTGATCGGCAACGACAGGAACCTCACAAAACGTTTGTTAGTCGCATATGATATCCCGACGCCGACATTCCAGTATATCCGAAGAAGCGGCACGGCAATATTAGAAGAGCTTGGATTACCGTTAATCGTAAAACTCAACGAAAGCGGCGGAAGTGTGGGGATAGATGATAAAGCAGTCAAAGAGACAGTGAAAGACGCCCAAAAACAAGTCGATGAGCTTATCGCAATCTATAAAATGCCTGTCATTGTTGAACGGTTTATTGACGGAACAGAGGTAACTGTCGTCGTTTTTGATGACGGACAGAAGTGCCACGTTCTCATGGGAGAGAAAATTTTCAGAATCAAACCGGACGGAAAACACTTTTTTACAAGCATTCAATCTTATGCTGATGCAAAATCGTATAAATATAAAAAGCTCGAAGATGATACACTCCGGAATAAAATAGAAAAACTTGCAGTGCGCGCATTTAACGGATTAGAGCATGTGGACTATGCAAAATTTGACGTGCGCGTGGATGACTCGACAAACACACCGTATTTTACCGACAGCAACCCAAATACCGCATTTGGCCCTGACCCGGGACTTCCTTTTACCGAAGTCTGCAAGCTCCATGAAATATCTTTTGAGGATATCCTCATCTCGCTTCTTTCCAAATACGCAAAAGGGATGAAGTGAAACGTGATTTGTGTATTTACTGTAATTTAATCGATTGAATTACAGTAAATTGAGTGTTTGGGACATATTTACAACATTAGAAATTACAGGTTGTACGTCCGTAGAGGTTCACTTTTTAGAGAATTGAAGATATGCGTACGCATAGAATAGAAAAACCAGAAACTCAAAAATAATGCCTTCTAGGTGATAATGAGTGAAATTCTTCAGTCCCAAAAAAGAGAGTACATACATTGATTCATCAATAACCATTCCGACTCCAAGGGCTATGAGGATATTATGCAATCTCCTTTTATTTCTCAGGAACATAAACGAGAAAATTACGAGGATAACTCCCAGCTGATAATGGTGGAGGTTGTCAAAGAGAATACGCTGATACCATTGTGTTTGCATGCAGTATTTGCTGCAAAAAAGACGAGCAAGGTTATAAAAAACTAGAATAGATAGCGTGATGAGGGGACAGATTAAACGATTCTGTGTAACAGAGGAATTATTCATCTATTGCTATTATAGCAATCAGCGATTAAACGAAGCGTATTATTCCATTATGGACGTTTGCTACTATGATTCGAATCATAGTAGCAAAAAATCAAATCAGCACGTTGTGCTCAACACACGAATTTACTGTAATTTAATCGATTCATTTACAGTAACTAGAATGTTTAGAAATGGAATGGTTAGAGTAACGCGTGTGGTAAAAATCTTTGCGAATTAGTCGCAGGTACAGTTTTCTTTATCCGTGCAGTTGGGGTTTCGGCATACATCCCCTCCGATGGCTTCGGGATTGGTATCAAAGCAGATAAGCCCTTCTTTACATGAATATCCGGAACTTCCGCCACAGGTTTCATTGCACTGGGAAATTTTTGGTGTCGGGCTTGGAATATTGGTTGGACTGGGTGTTGGCGTATTTGTATTGGTAGGAATCGGAGTATTGGTAGGAAGAGGAGTGTTCGTGGGTGTCATTGTCGGAGTGTTTGTCGGAGCCGTAACACAACGAACTTGAATTGGCCCTGCAAATTGGGAATAAAAGGAAGGGTCCGTACAGCTTTGGCAGGTTGAATACGCGTACTGGGCAAAATAGGTCTGTCCTTCATTGAGGACGAAGTTGCTGGTATAGGTTTGCACTTGTGACGGATTGTTTGGAGCGGTTTGAATATTAAAAAGATCAGATCCTCCGCTATTTGAACCAAGTTGGAGAATAAAAGCTTGAGCGTTGGGATTGACATTGTTTTGGTTATACTGAACGTTCACCTGCCAAAGATTGCTGTTATTTTTCCCCGGACAGGTAAATGTAATACTTGAAGACGGCGGTGCGTTAGGTTTACCGGCACTATTAATGGTTAAAACTTCGTTGTGCGCCGGAGCCGTGACGACCAGCAGTTGTGATTGGGCATACGCGGCATTATTAACCTGAAGGTACGCAAGGATGTCATAAGAAATTCCGGTTTGGAGGTTTGGAATGTTCCATGATGATCCGTCAATCGGAGCTATCCCGGATTGGACAGGATTAAACTGCGGTGTTCCTGATTTTCTCACGGAAAGCATAATCGAAGCGCCGTTTGGCACAGGACCGTTGATATTAAATGTTCCGGATATTGTGTCCTGCGAAGCGGGAGCAGCTGCTTTGGAGTTGATGACCAGCATTTCATTATGGGAAGGAGCAGATGTTGTGAGAGACGGCGAGGTTCCGATAGTTGTACTTCCGGTCAGAAGCACAGCCTGAAGTTCATACGTAGTTCCCGGCAACGCGGCATTCCAGCTCCAGGAAACTCCGTCAGCTGCTTTGATATTGGAAGCAATGGGCAAAAAATTCGATTCCCCCTGCTTTTTTGCATTTACCGTGATGGTCGCATTTGACGGAATATATCCGTTCAAATCAATTTTTCCGGAAATAATGGTTTGGTTTGCCGGCGCTCCGTCTGTTGGTGGGGTTTCTGCCGGAGCAGCAAGTGTTGAGACAATCCGCAGTGTTTCGTTATCAGCAGGAGCCGTCACAGCCAGAATCAGGGATTCAGCCACGGATTTTCCCATGGATTTAACAACTGCTTTGAGTTCATACGTCGTGCCGTTTTCCGCTGTCGGCCAGCTCCAACCCACGCCATCACCAACAGCATTCACTGTGGCTGCTATATTAAACGCAGCATCTCCCATCTGCCGCTCCTGAATTTCTATAACCGCGTCTTTCGGGAGATATCCGTTGATATCTATATTGCCTGATATGGTGACTGCGGTTTTCGGAACCGGAATCTGTGACTGGCCTGTTTTTTTCGGAAATAATTTTGAGGAAAGCGCTATGAAGGAAAGGTCAAATGCGATAATGAGGATGCAAAATCCGATAATGACTTTCACCCAATATTCGAATTTATCTTGGTTGGGTTGTAGTGTCGGGGTATTTACAGAAGATGGCGTTGTTGGTTGCGGTTGCGTGGCAGGAACCATACTGTTTTTAGGCCGCATTCGCAAAAAACTTGATTCGGTATTTTATCTGAAAATGCGGCACAAAGGGTAGTATTCACAAATACCTATGACGTTATTTGTGAACTAACCCTTAGTATGGCAGGAACGCATGAAGGGTGTCAATATGAACGGCGAATGAGGAGAAAAGAATCTTTTTCGTCAGATTTTCTTACCGCTTTTCAGAAATTGTTTAATGTCCGCGATAATTTGATCCAACCGAAAATCTACTTTCGTGTAGCATTTTTTAACCCCTAATTTAAGATATACTTGAATTTTATCAGGAGAGACCGTATTGGAAACCACAAACACCGGCAGATTTTTCCAGGCCGATCCGTCCTGTTTTATTTTAGCCATAAAATCCAAACCGTCTTCTTTGCCATATAAATAGTGGTCAAGCCAAATCAAATCAATTTTAGCCCCCTTTTTTAGGTAATCCAGAGCTTGGGGTACTGATTTGGCAGTCACCGCTCTGAAACCTTCTGTTTTAATTTTAGCCTTGATCGCCTCCAAAAGAGGCCGCTCATCTTCCAATATTAATATTGTCTTATTCTGGTTTTTTATATTCATTATTCCTCCCTCTTTACATTAAAATCTTTTTTATAGGAAATGTTATATAAAAGGTAGTGCCTTTATTCTCTCGTGATGTAAACCAGATTTTGCCCCCCATCAAGTCAATGATAGCTTTCAAAATGTAGAGACCCAATCCTATGCCTTCGGGTTCCCGCTCTTTGGCGTTGTCAGCCCGAAAAAATCTCTGAAAAATCAAGGGCCGGTCTTTTTTCGGGATACCGATGCCGGTATCTGCTACGGTAATACTGAGAGCAATGCCTTCGAGTCTTATCGTGAGACTTATTTTTCCCCTGTTTGGCGTGTATTTTATGGCATTGGCAAGCGGGTTTTGGAAAACCATGGTTAATGACAGAATTTTCCTTATGGTCGCATCCAAAAATAACTTGATGTGCATCTTTTTTTAAAGTTCTACAAAATATTTGGCGGTTCGGGACTTCGCTTTAAACATTCCATCACTAATTTTACAATCTTGTCTTTTCTTGTGTTTGCTTTTACTAAGTAACCCGTGGCTCCAGCTGTGTTGGCGACTTTTTCTTCAGAATCTAGATTAGTTCCCCAACGTCTCCATTTAAAAGCATCTCTCCTAACCATTTCATTGCTGACAAAGGTGTCCGCAACTGATGGGAAACTAAAGAAGCAAATTCTGTTTTCGCCTTGTCAGCTTCACTTTCTTTGCTGATGTCTCTGAACGTTTCTACGGCTCCGACTATTTTTTTATTAACGATAATGGGAGTTATCACACTGGCAACAGGAAACTTACTTTTATCCTTACGCTGATAAAAAAAAGGTTGAGTCAGGTCGGAAATAACTTTTTGTCCGGCTAATACTTTCGTGACGATCCTTTCTTTAAAAGACACAAGATTCCCTTCTTTGTCTTCTCTGGGAAGAACGTCAGTAACAGGTTTGTTTAATTGCTCTCTCTTTTTAAAAACCCCGAAAAAATTTTCTCATATTTGATTTTCTACTTAATTATACATTATTTTCAGAAAGTCAATGACAGCTCCTTCTGCGTGAAAATATCACGGTATGTATGCTATAGTAAAAAATGTCAAGGTCATTGCTCAAATGAAGGAGGGAATACATGCCGGTTATTCTTATTGTTGAAGATGATACATTTCTTTCTTCCACATACCGCCTGAAGTTTACCAAGGTTGGATTTACGGTATACATCGCGATGGACGGGCAGGAAGCAATAAATATCCTCCAGAACGTCCGGCCTGACGTCATCCTTCTTGACTTGGTTATGCCTGTTAAAGATGGGTTTACCGTATTATCGGAGGTAAAAGCGAATGATCAGTATAAAACAATACCGGTGATCGTCACCTCAAATTTAAGTCAAAAAGAAGACATTGATAAGGCAAAAGGATTGGGTGCTGCGGATTTTATCATCAAAAGCGATGTGTCGCTGGATGATCTGGTGAAAAAGGTACAGAATCTCCTCGCCGGAAAACCCGGATAGATCAGAAGACTCGGACAACTCAGAAAACTCAGCGACAAAGTGAAAATTTCCTGTTTGTCCATTAATCATATATTACATCACCATATCTATCTGAGACACGATGCTTTTATTAAATATTTCTAAAAATTGATTGAGGAATTGCCCTGACTCCACCAAAGGCAATACGTCTTTGTACACATATTTAGGATCGACCAACGCTATTTTTCTTTTTACGTCTTGCTTGATTTGGTCCATTGACCTTTCTTTTATGAGCGACAGCAATCTTTTATTGTTCGGTTTTAGGTGGTATCCGCTCTTGGAGGAAATCTGCAAAAACCAAAATAAATCATACACATCTCTTCCCTTAAAAGGCAGTTTTTGAAATTTACCCTTATAAAAACTCCGGCGTAAAAAAGCTGTAATCTTGTTGGCAAACAGAGTTTCCAGATCATACGCTTCAACGATCACCTTGAATGTGCCTGCGGTAATCATTCCCGTATTGAGCCCATACTCCTTTGATATCTGTTTGGAAAAATCACACCGAACAAATACATCCTCCGGAGTTCTGTCTTGATAAACGTTAAGTTCTTTAAAAAGAGGCAGCTTGATAAAAACTGTTTGTTTATTTCCGGAAACTTTTGTACTAACTTTTTGGTATGTAAGCTGTGAATAAAAATAATTTTTGACTTTTAAGGCAAAATTGTCGATGCTAAAGTTAAAATTGTAGTCAAAGTCTAAGTCTTCTGACAATCTATCTAGTCCGTAAAGCTTTCTTAAACACGTACCGCCGGTGAAAATTAAATTTTGGAAAACAGAGTCATTATAGACAAAGTTAAGAATGTAGTTTTGGATTTCTTCTTTGACCAAATTTCTGATATAAAGCCGGTTTTTATTTTGCGGCCGATCAATAATTTTTTTTATGTTTTGAACTATCATTATATCATCCTTTCTTCTTTTAAAAATTGGCAGGCAGTATTCATTTTTTTGATCTTGACCTGAGAAATAATCTGTTTAAACTCGAGCTTGTCTTTTTCTCTTAGAACTTTCCAGTTAAATCTGGATTCCTTTAGAAAAGTCTCCATCTGCTGTTTTGTTTTCCAGGGGGTCAGGTAAAGGAAGTCAAACAAGGCTTTTGCTAAACTGGCAACAAAATATTCGGCGTTATCGACCGTCTGTGCAGTAAAGCCAAAAAATAAATCCTCCTTGATGCTTCTATAGATAAAATTGCCCCGCTTTGTAGCTATTCTGCGGGTTTTTTTGGTAGTTATATAGGTAACTGCATAGACCGACTCTGCCAGGAAACCGTTTTTTTCTAAAATATATTCCAAAGATACATAGCTTGGGTAGACCATTGTCCCGCCGATGTACTCCAACAATTGCTGTTGTTGCGATTGACTTTTGTTAAAGTAGGCTATGTTTAGGTAAAAACCGTTTTTTAGCCTTTCCAGGACTTTTTTTTTCATTAAGGCAGAAATTCTGTAATCGAGCGTTCGTCTGTTTTTTCCCAGTATAATCTGCAAATTACTTCTGGTTACATAGACGGAGGGTATGCTATCTATTTCCATATGCACAGTATTATATGTGCTTTTGGAAACAATGTCAAGTACGCAAATTAGCCTCGCAAGAGGGTTTTCTGAAATTGTTGCTTTTTGTGGTATGATAAAAACGTATGCCAGGTAGTGAATCCGCACTACAATGCAAACCTCCATTGGCAACGAGATCATATGAAATATACAATGAAAGAGTATAGATATATAAACGTATAATCCGTTTTTGCATTGTTTTCAAACAATGCAGTGCGGATCTACTGCCTGGTATGGCTACCTATGACCCAAAAGCACTCTATACATTTTTGGCGGAACTGGGCATTATCCTAAAAACAGAATTGGATCGAGTGTATACGGAATCAGTGCAACTTGGGAAACCATTTGACGAAGTGCTTCTGGAGTCCGAAGTAATTTCGGATGAAAATTTAGGAAAGGCCATAGCCGATATTACCAAGACTCCCTTTGTTACCCTTTCTAAAATTGCAATCCCTGATGATGTACTCCGGTTGATCCCCGAAGTTGTTGCTAGGAAAGAGCTGGTGATTGCCTACGGAAAAGATGAAAAGGGTTTGCGGGTTGCCATGTATAACCCTGACAACCTAGCCGTACAACAGCTGATAGCAAAAACGACCGGGTGGCCGCTGATCGTTTGCTATGCGACGAAAAAAGATATTGAAGATGCGGCTAGTAAATACGCGACTAATGCAGTACAGGCGTTTACGGATATTCTTTCGGATGCAGCTAAAAAAAGTGCCACTGCTGATGCTCCCATTATAGCAATTGTGGATACGATTATAAAAAACGGATACGAGAATAAAGTGTCCGATATCCATATCGAACCGTATGAACACACGTCGCTGGTCCGGTTTCGGATTGACGGAATTCTTCATGATATCGTACGGCTGCCCAACCCCTTGCATGACCAAATTATTACCAGAATTAAAGTCATGAGTAAAATGCGGACGGACGAACATCAGGCTGCCCAGGACGGGAAAATAAGTTTTTCATTAGGAGAAGAAAAACTGGATATTAGAGTATCAGTCGTGCCGATAGAAGAGGGAGAAAAAGTGGTCATGCGGCTTCTTTCGGAACGATCCCGGCAGTATACGCTTTCAGATTTGGGATTCAGCGGAAAGGACTTTGAAAAGCTTGAAAAAGCAGCGAAAAAGCCATACGGCATGATTTTGGTAACCGGGCCAACAGGGTCAGGGAAAACAACATCTCTCTATGCAATTCTCAAGCAGTTAAACAAACGATCAATCAACATCATGACGATAGAAGATCCGGTCGAGTATGACATAGTGGGCGTCAACCAGATTCAGGTAAACTTAAAAACGAACCTTACATTTGCTGCAGGTCTCAAATCCATAGTACGCCAGGATCCGGATATTATCCTTGTCGGAGAGATCCGTGATGAGGAAACAGCAGGTATTGCGGTGAATTCCGCTATGACCGGACACCTTGTCCTGTCAACCTTACACGCCAATGATGCGGCAACGACGTTCCCCAGGTTTTCGACTTTAAGGTAGAACCATTCCTTATAGCTTCCACTGTCAATATCATTATTGCCCAGCGCCTGGTCAGGCGGATTTGCATGCAGTGCAGAATGAGCATGGAAGCAGATGTGAAGGGGATCGGCGGAATGCTTCCTCCACTTCTCTTTCAAAAATACTTCGGAGGGAAGCAGATAGTGCGGATGTATAAAGGCAAAGGATGTCCGGTATGCCATGGGACCGGCTACGAAGGGCGCTTAGGGATTTTTGAGGTGATGACGATGGATGAAAACATCAGAAAAGCAATTCTTGAGAAAAAAGATTCACCGGAGATACAAAAAATTGCAATTGAAAACGGCATGACGACGATGATGGAGGATGGAATTCGGAAAGTCCTTGAAGGTTTAACGACGATTGAGGAAGTGCTGAGGGTGACGAAAGAATGAAGAATGAATAAGGAATAATGAATGAGGAAGAAGGAATAAGGAAGAAGGAATTATGAAGAAGGAATTAAGAAAAAAAATCTCAGGCCTGCCGGCAGGCAGGCAGGGTTTTATCGCAATTACCAGTCTTCTGGTCATATCTGCAGTGACTCTTGCAATAGCTATGTCCGTGACTCTCATAGGGATAAGCAGTGCAAATTCATCATTAGGATATCAGAAGGGTCAGGAAGCGATGAGTATGGGAGAAAGCTGTCTTGAGGAAACATTGATAAGACTACGCGGTGACGGAAATTTTTCTGGCGTATCATTATCAGTAGGTAGTGGCGTATGTATAGCCACAGTGAGTACTGACGGGAACACAAGAACTATTTGGATTTCCAGTTCTATCACAGGGCCGCCTGCGTTTGTAAAAATTCTGAATGGGGTTGTTACAAGAGTCGGAAAAAGCATTACGCTTAATTCGTGGACGGAAACGACGTCTACCGTCCCTACTCCCACCGGATCGCCTACACCAACGGTGTCGCCAACTCCTACCCCCACGCCGACTCCGGCCAATTGCAACCAGTATTGCCAAGCCAAATATACGCTTCCCGGAAGCTGTAAAAAATCAAACGAGTGCGCAGGGTACAAAGAGGGAAGCATTTATGAATGTTCACCGCCGGATATATGCTGTTGTGAATAATTTTTACTTGACAAGATAAGTTACATCTCTGATACTTAACTCAGAAATGGAGGTCTGCCCGTATGAAATTTTTGAAAAGGAAGGGATTTACCCTCATTGAACTTCTTCTTGTTATCGTTATTATTTCCATATTGGCTGTGACGGTGTTTGTGGCACTGAACCCAAGCAAGCGCATCAAAGATGCCAAAGATGACAGACGGCTTTCGGATATGAATTCCATTTTGACTGCAGTTCATTCGTCGATTATTGATAATAAAGGAGCACTTCCATCGGGTCTTACGACGGGTATGGCGGAGAAGCAATTAGGAACTGCCGCGGGTGGATGCGCTCTTTCTACCAACGGATGTAGTGTCGCAGGCGATACGGATTGCATTGATCTTACGACACCCATGAATAAGTACCTAAAAACTATTCCCATTGATCCTGATGGAACAGCGGCTCTTACCAAATACAGCATTGTCGTTGATTCCAACAACATAGTGACGGTGAAAGCGTGCGGGGCGGAAGGCGGAACAAATCTGTCGGTGTCGAGATAAGAGAACATCGAATAGTGAATAAGGAATAAGGAATAAGGGATTATTTTTTCTACTATTTTTTTCTTTATACTCTTCTTCGTAATGTTATATCATAGATATATATGATGTTTGATGCTGCCCTCTTTGGATATATTACGCTCTCCTGAATACATAACAAGCTGTAAATAAGATGGAAAGAAGAGTACAATGCGGTTTATGAACACGAAAAAATTTACCATTCTCCACAGCAATGACATGCACGGGGATTTTTTGGCTGAAACTGACGAGGGGAAGAACAAACTTCTGGGCGGGTTATCGCTTCTTTCAGGGTACATCAATAAAGTCAGGAAGGAGGAGGAAAACGTTCTCTATGTCATATCCGGCGATATGGTCCAGGGGTCTCTCATTGGCAGTGAGTACAAAGGAATTTCCACAATTGAAATCATGAATTACCTGGCTCCGGACGTGATAGCTCTTGGCAACCACGAGTTTGACTACGGGCTTCCCCACCTTTTGTTTTTGGAAAAAATGGCCAATTTTCCTGTTGTGAATGCCAATCTCTATATTAAAACCCTGCATAAACGTCTTATGCAGCCGTATGTCATTCTCAAAAAAGCAGGATTTGACTTTATGTTTACAGGTATTATTACGGAAAAAGTTATGGACTCCATTAAGCTTGATTCCCTTATCGGCAGTTTCGTAACTCTGGAAGAAGCTTCTGCGGAAGTGGGGAAAATCAGCAACGCGTATAAAAATGATGACATTGATTTGACCATCCTTCTTACCCATATCGGTTTTGAATCGGATAAGGAATTAGCCGAGCTTCTGAAGCCTGAATGGGGAGTGGATATGATTATCGGCGGACACTCACATACATTTTTAGAAAAACCCGAAAAGGTAAACAACGTTCTTATTGTTCAGGCAGGAACCAGCAGCAATCAGATCGGGCGATTTGATATCGTGGTTGATGATGATACAAACAGCATTATTGAATATCAGTGGAAGCTGGTAAATATTGACAGCACAGTTACCAAACCGGATCAGAAGCTTGAGGGATTTATCAGAGGATTTCAAAACGAAGTAGACCGGAAATACAATACGGTTCTCTGCAAGTTCTCCGAAACTCTAACGCACCCCAAACGCGAAACGGAAACGACGCTGGGGAATCTCATTGCTGACGCGTTTGCCCAAAATGCCGAGTGTGACGTGATGCTGGTAGGGAGCGGATCAATCCGCGTCAAAGAAATGGGGCCGGTCGTAACTCTGAAAAATCTAAAAAGCTGTTTCCCATATGACAATACTATCATCCGTTTTACCATAACAGGGGTACTGCTTAAAAAGATATTTACCCATATCATGCGGCCGGAAAACAGGAACAGCGAAGGAGAATGCTATCAGGTGAATGGCGGCGTACAGGCAGTGTATGCGGACAAAGAAAAGAAATTGATCATACTCTCTGTCAAAGGAGTACCGGTTGAAGACGGGAAAGTATACACTATTGCTCTTCAGGGATTTCATATAAAAAACAGCCTTCCGTATCTTCATATTTCAGACGAAGAATTCCGCGCCTCGGGTACAGCCAAAGTTGTTACCACATCAGCCCAGCAGGTTTTGGAGGAGTGGCTCCGCCACAACCAAAATATAAAGCGGGGTATTGAAGGAAGACTTGTATACCGATAAACTAATTTTTGGATTATGGACATCCCAACCGGGTTAACTTATGATGATGTACTCCTTGTCCCCCAAAGATCGTTTATCGATCATCGGTTAGACGTATCCACAAAAACAAAACTCACCCGTCATATTGATCTCTCCATTCCTCTGGTATCTGCCAATATGGATACAGTGACGGAATCCGGGATGGCAATTGCACTTGCCCGCGAAGGAGGGATAGGAATTATTCACCGGTTTATGACTATCCAAGATCAGGTAGAAGAAGTCAAAGAAGTCAAACGCACTGTCGGGTTTCTACTCTACGCTCCGTATACGATCCGCCCCAAGACTCCCATGCAGAAAATCTGGCAGATATCCCGGGAAAAACACGTTCATAGTTTTATAGTCGTTGATGGAGAAAATCATGTGCTCGGAATTTTAAGCAAGCGGGACTATATGTTTGAGGGGAATAACGGAAAGGAAGCCGGAGCGCTTATGACTCCGTTTGAAAAACTGATTACGGCTACTGAAAAAATAACCATTACCGAAGCAAAAAAACTGTTCCATCACTATAAAATTGAGAAACTGCCGCTTATTGATAAAAGCCGTCATCTGAAAGGACTGATCACTGCCCATTCCGTATCCGCGTATGAAAAATATCCGTTTTCTACCAAAGACAGCCATGGGTGTTACCGGGTCGGGGCGGCAGTCGGAGTAGTGAAAGATTATATTGAACGCGCTCATGCTCTCGTGTCCTCGGGCGTTGACGCGTTGGTTGTTGATGTAGCACATGGGCATAACGACGTAGCACTCCGAGCGATGAGGGAAATCCGGAAACGCTTTAAACATATTGATCTTATCGGTGGCAATGTTGCAACCAAAGAAGGAGCTGAAGATTTGATTGAATGCGGGGTCGACGGAGTGAAAGTCGGCATCGGGCCGGGCGGGCTTTGTACCACACGGATCGTCGCAGGCGTTGGCGTCCCCCAATTAACGGCAGTTCTGGCATGTTCGACTATAGCTAAAAAACACCGTGTGCCGGTGATAGCCGACGGAGGCACAAACTATCCCGGAGACATACCCAAAGCACTTGCCGCAGGAGCTGCAACGTGTATGCTTGCCGGATGGTTTGCCGGGACAGACGAAAGTCCGGGAGGGATCATTTTACGGAAAGGCATGAAGTATAAAGTGCATCGGGGATCCGCATCATTCCTGGCTACTGCCGACCGGCAGATAACACTTGAAAACAAAACAGAACAGCAGCTCAACTCCGTTGTGCCTGAAGGAGTAGAGTCTCTCATTCCTTATAAGGGATCGGTATCCGATGTGATAGCCCAGCTTTTGGGAGCCCTTCGTTCCGGTATGAGCTACTGCAATGCCGGCTCCATAGACGAACTGCAGAACCATGCACATTTTATCCGCATCACTGATGCGGGACTTCGGGAAAGCAAATCGCATAATATTACAGAACTCTAATGATAGAATGTATTTTTGACGTTGAAACCCAAAAACTGTTTTCCGATATTACCTCGGAGGATCCGGCGGATCTCGGGGTATCGGTAGTATCAGTCTATAAAAGAGAAGTGGACGAGTCAGGAAAAGAGATAGAAGGAGAGATGAAAAGTTTTTGGCACCCGTCGGCTTCTCTTTCTCCTTCTATTGACGTCATGTGGGAGTGGTTTGAAAAAGCTGACCGCATCATCGGATTTAATTCCAAAAAATTTGACGTACCGGCTCTTAAACCCTATTATCCAAAAGATTTCTTCCTGCTTCCTCATTTTGATATTCTTGAGTGCGTTCGGAATGTCCTCGGGAGAAGAGTAAGCCTGAACGCGCTGGCTCAGGATACGCTGGGTGTTAATAAAATTGATGTTGGTACGAAAGCCGTTTACTACTGGGCAAATAAGACCAAAGACAACCTGCAGAAATTACAGTCATACTGCGAATCGGATGTTTCTATCACCCGGGATCTCTATGATTTCGGCAGGGAAAAGAAATACCTTCAGTATACGGATACGAAATGGAATCGGATTGTGACGGTTGACGTGGATTTTTCCTACCCCAAGAAAATTCAGGAATCCCAGATAGGGCTCTTCTGATATTTCCTGTATACTATTAAGGAATCTATGAAACAACCGATTCTGCATGTTTTTAAACTTACCGTAGAACTTTCAGGGCATCAGATACTTCATGACATCAGTTTTGATGCACAGGATCACGAAACAATTGCGGTTATCGGCCCGAACGGCGCCGGAAAGACAACATTGTTCAGGGCGCTGTTGGGGCTTATTCCCTACGAAGGTGCCATCACGTGGAGGCCTGATATAAAAATCGGGTATGTACCGCAAAAACTCTCCATAGGCAAAGATATTCCGCTCACGACGCAGGAATTTTTCGCTCTGAAGGAAAAGGATTCTAAAGAAATCGATCGGGTCATTGGTGCGGTCAGATTGAATACGGATCGGACGCACCTCAAAACCGGGATTATGAAACAGAAACTTGGGCTTTTATCCGGCGGAGAACTTCAGAAAGTTCTCATCGCATGGGCACTTGTCGGACACCCCGACGTTTTGCTTTTTGACGAACCGACCAGCGGCATTGACATATCAGCCGAAGGGACCCTCTATAGCCTTTTACACCGTCTTCAGGAGGAGGAGAAGTTTACGGTTATTCTTATTTCGCATGAACTTCAGATTGTCTATCGGTATGCGACAAATGTGATATGCCTCAACAAACAGTCGCTCTGTTTTGGTCCGCCGAAAGAAGTCATGGATAAAGAAAACCTGCAGAAACTCTACGGGGCGGATGTCGGGTTTTACCAGCATCACACTTAAACCATATATGACAGAACCAAATCTATTCCTTTTATTAGTAACCGGCATTTTTATCGGGGCAGCATCCGGGTATCTTGGATCATTTATGGTTTTGAAAAGGATGTCGCTTGTCGGGGATGCTTTATCTCACGTTGCGCTCCCCGGTGTTGCCATTGCGCTTGTTTTTCATATATCTCCTATGATCGGGGCAATGGCAGCTCTCACGTTTGCCACCATCGGCGTGTGGTATCTGGAACAGACATCTTCCGTGTACCCGGAAGCACTTGTCGGAGTGTTTTTTACCGCGAGTTTAGCTTTAGGTATTCTTCTTACTCCAGAACCGGAGCTTTTGGAGTCGTTATTCGGAAGCATGGAAAAAATTACACTTGTAGACGGCCTTGTCGCAATTTGGGTTTCGATTGCCATCCTTATCATGACAAAAATGATCTCCAAACAGATTGTCCTTGGGGCAATTTCCGAGGAACTCGCTCAATCAGTCGGCATATCCGGCAGGAAAATAAATCTTCTTTATCTTCTTCTGGTGGGTATTGTGGTGGCTCTTGGAGTCAAATATGTGGGGACACTTCTTATGGGAGCATTGGTCATTATTCCAGCGGTGAGTGCCAAAAACATCAGTAAAAGCATGAATCAATATTACCTTTTTTCGATTGTCTTCGGAGTTCTCTCAACTCTTGTCGGAGCAGTCATTGCACATAGCTACCAGTTATCAACCGGACCCGTCGTTGTCTTAACAAGTATAGTGATTTTTTGTATCACGTTTGTCGTCATGCGGATGCGAAGACAGAAAAATGCCATATAAACTTTTCGCTTGAGGCTCATTTGCTCGGATTATTGATACCTCCCATAAAGAGAATTTCTCCGGACTGGGTATCGGTGATGGCAAAGAAGAACGGTTTATTTACTTCCATGAGGAATGTTTTTTTCGGTTCACCTATAGATGTTATACCCACACTCACAGATGTCACTGCCGCTGCTTCCGTCCCCTGTTCATTGACATCGATGTAGGTTTTATGGATGACGTCGGAAATAAACAGGTCCTTTTGTTTTCTCATTCCGGAAAAGTCTGCAGATTCTGAAAATGCATTCGCCATGCCGAGAGCAGATAACGTTTTAGAAAGTGACGTTTTGTATTCAATTTTGAATTTTGGCAAAAGAAGGGTTCCCTGCATTTCAGCAAATGATTTCATCCATGAATTCCATGTTGCGTGAGTCAGTTGTCCCAGAAATGCAGAAAATGTTGTTTTGGGAAGCATGATAACCATCGAGAGTTGTTTATTCTTACCATATGGAAGCAGAACTCCCTGGAAGGCATTTGTTTCCTGATAGAGAAAATCTTTGCGTTCCTGTTTCATCATGAGATGCTGGATTTTTGAGGTGTCAGGCAAGGTAAACGGCAAAACTTGTGTCAACGCAGTATCAAATTCATACGTCCATGTGCCATAGAAATAGATAGCATTGATAAGATACATGACGATTGTAGGGGCAATGGGTTTGGCTACAATCGTGGGAATTTTTCCTTTTGTATTGGTACTCACCCATGCGTTGATGGTATCGGCAGCTGAAGGAAGAGTAAAATCCAGGGATTGAATCTGGGCGTTGTAATAGGTTTTATTGGTATTCAAAAATTCCGGTAAAAACGCGATTCCTTTTCTTGCCCATATGGAGTTAGCAATCGAGAGCGTCACCTGCGGATCAGGGTTTGAGAGAAGTTTGATAAGAGTTGCACTTTCCTCATTGAGTTTTTTTGTATCAATTGCGCTGATTTTTAGCGTCTTTGCCATTGCGAGTTTTGTAGATTCCGAAGCACCGTTGTAGGTCATGGAAAGGGCAAGTGCGATGCTGGTCGGAGAAATAACAACATTTTTATCTCCTTCGGTTTTCAAAAGGTTTTTGAATACGTCAAATCCGAATCCGTTATGAGCAAATGATATGTCGGATGAGAGTTGTGAGGATGAAGTAGCTGATGGATGTGCAGAAGGAGAAGCAGAAGAATGTCCGCCGGCCGGCGGATATGTTGTCGGAATGGGGTTCGGCGTTGGGGTCGGCGAGGGGGTAATTTTCAGTTGGTTCTGATAGACATAGAGTCCATACGCACAAGCACCGCCAAAAAGAAGAAAAAGCATAATAGAGATGAAAATAACAAGAGGCGAGATGGCTTGACGGGAAGGTTTTGTTTGCGGTTCGTGAGGTTCAAATGCTTTCTGGATATCGCGCTTGCTCCATCCGGCATTCCGTAACGCTTGGGTGATAGCCTCATCGGAAAATCCTTTCCCTCTTGCTGAGACAATATATGCTAAGAGTTCCTGTGGGGCAGACATACTCTTTATAATGCTATGGAATCAGCGTTCTGTCAAGAATCCTGAGGATGGGAGATAGAGAGATAAGGGATTTATTGGTTGTTAGACCAAAAATATGCGTTGGAAACGCTACCATGATTCGAATCATGGTAGCAGACACATGAATTACCGAATATGAATTACCGAATAACGAATATAAAAAAGAGAATAGCCAGTACAATCCTGTACCAGGCAAAGGGGATAAAGGTATTGGATTTGATAAATTGAAGAAATGCTTTGACGGCAACAAGAGCGGTTATGAACGCTCCGATAAATCCGATGCCCAACAATTGATAATCATTTGACGAAAATGAAAATCCGCTTTTGACAAGATCAAGACCGGTTGCCGCAACCATGGTCGGAATTGCCAGAAGAAACGAAAATTCAACTGCTGTTTGGCGGTTCACCCCTCCTGCCATTGCACCGAAGATTGATGCAGCAGAACGGGATACTCCCGGAATCATGGAAACGGATTGAGAAAGTCCTATGATAATGGATTGTTTATAAGAAATTTCATCAAGTGTTTTAGCAGTGAATGTTTTTTCCCTCATCATTTTTTCCAAAAAGAGAAAACAAACTCCTCCGATGCCAAGAGCAAGAACGGTTACCATGGAATTACCAAGGAGGTACTGCTTCACGATTTTATAGAAAATAAATCCCAGGATTGCCGTCGGAATAAAAGCAGCAAGGATTTTCGGCCAGAGCGAAATACGCTGCAGTAGTGTTTTTGCATAAAGGACAAGGACTGCCAGTATTGCGCCAAGCTGAATACTAATTTCAAAGCTTTTGAGAAATTCAGTTTGGGGGATACCGAGAAGTTTTCCAACTAAAATCATGTGGCCGGTCGATGAGATAGGGAGAAATTCCGTGAGACCTTCGATAAGGGAAAGAATAAGGGCGTGAACTATTGACATAATGAATAAAATCCGAAATCCGAATATCGAAATACGAAACAAATTCAAAATTCAAATGAGAAAATAATCACTCCGTCTTCCGCATGATGCTGCTGAATATTTTCATTAATTCTACAGCTTCTTCGATCAGTTTTTCTCTTTGAATGTCTAAAGATTCTGTTTTTTCCGTATCAACCAAACGCAACCAGAACCTACTTTCTTTTGCTTCTTTTCTGCTGATTTTTATTCTATGAGTGAAATCTTTTTTACTTATTGCTTCATTAGCTTCAATATAATTTGCTCCCACTGAGCCGGAAGCGCGGACAAGTTGAGATCCATCTTCTTTATTACATAATGTTCTGGGTAATTTTTTTACAAAATACCGGCATTCTCGGGCAAACTCAAGTGTCCGATCTTCAAGATCGTACGTTTTTGGTTTTTGAATTTTATCCATTTAATCCTTGTTTCGAATTTCGGATTTCGTGCTTCGGATTTATGTTTCTTTAATCTCAATCACTCCATTCGGGCATGCGGCGGCGGCTTCCTTCGCAGATTTCCAATCATTTTTATTCCACGTTTTCGGATTTTTTTTC
>Ga0209210_1000296_pt1 | contig 54989 bp, 59 predicted proteins | sample RifGroA1_FD_183991 | JGI IMG/M metagenome (GOLD analysis project Ga0209210, IMG submission 183991) | Contaminated groundwater microbial communities from Rifle, Colorado, USA - Rifle Groundwater A1 (SPAdes) (version 2) | ecosystem: Environmental > Aquatic > Deep subsurface > Groundwater >...
GTCGATTTTTCAGGTGTGATGACTCAAAAATTTGACTCAGTAGTTGTAGGGGGTGCTCAGTTAGTTCTTAAACGTAGTGATAAAGAAACAAGGCTTACAATTAGAAAAGATAAAGAACTTATTAGTAAATTCTTTAGTAATGTAAACAGCGAGCCTGAACTTGGTTTAGAAAAAAAGGAAATTGCTCTTTCTGAACTAAAAACCACTCCCGTTATCGACTTAGAAAAACAGAAAGCCATTAAGAATCATATTGACGATTTAGTTTTCGCTCTGTACTTCAATATATTTATACCTGAAAATAAAGTTTCCGACCCTGAATTCATTAAATCCCTCTGCTCAAAAAGTAAGTTCTATAAAATAGTAGAAAGAAACATTGCTCGGAACCACATCAGATAGTGTAGAATATAAACATGTGCACGCTCTCCCCGTCAGACTTCGCCTTCCTGTATGAAGAATGTAAGCTTTGTTTTTGTTTAAAAGTAAAACACAGAATTTCCCAGCTTTCTCCTTCTGTATTTTTTAGCACAAAGATATATTAATTATCATTGACACCATTTCTTTCACAGAGTTAAATAGAGACATGACTTTGACAAAAGGGGACCTTTCACAAATAGACAGGCGCTTAGAAACACAGAAGGAAGAAATTCTTGACGAAATGGATGAAAAACTTACTATGCTAAGGAGTAACTTATTCGAAAAAATAGACCCGATTCTTAAAGAAGTGACTACAGCAAGAGAAGAAAGGACTTTAGTCGAAAACAGGTTAGAAAAACTTGAAGAAATTCATCCACAAGGTCAACATGCCCCTTCCATATAATCCTTCTTTCGACTTTCGATACGGATAAAGTATAATTCAAATAGATGTTTTATAAACTATCCCCGTCAGATTTCGCCTACCTGTATGAAGAATGTAAGCTTTGTTTTTGTTTAAAAGTAAAACATGGTATTTCTCAACCCCACATGCCGATGCCGGGAGTTTTTTCCGCTATCAATTCCCATATTCAAGGTAGTCTAGTTGGAAAAAATTTAAAAGGTTTATCTTCTGATCTACCGGATGGAGTAGTTGAAAATCAGGAAGGTTGGATTGATTCAATGATCGTTCCCGAAACTTCTGTTTTTATCAAAGGAAAATATGATCTGCTTGTTAATAATCCCGATGGAACACACACTTTGGTTGATCTAAAAATCAGCCAGCCCGATGAAAGTAAAATTGAAAAATATAAAACCCAACTTGCTGCATATAAATTTGCCCTCGAACATCCCAAAGCAGGCTCCCCCATTTCCATTACCAAAATTGGTCTTTTAATTTTCTACCCCGATTCAGTTTCTTTTGAAAATGGATCAGCAAAACTTAATTTTCCGCCGAAGTGGATGGAAATTCCGATTGATGAAAAGGGTTTTTTGGAATTTATGAGAACCGTTGACCAACTTTTGTCTGGGCCACTCCCCTTGGAAAATGAAGAATGCAGGTGGTGCCAATATCGCCACACAGGCGAAACCTTAAGTCATCTGAAATAGATTTGATAAAATTTGACCCCATATTTTCAACTTGTGAAAACTCTCCACCATTTTTATTCTTAAACTCTCTCATATGTAATATACTTAAATTGTGAAACACCAAAGCTTATTGATTTTGTCTTCCATCTTACTTTTTTCAATCGCAGGTTACATCTTTCTCTTCATCAGAAAAATCAAAACAGACCCGGAATATAAGCAGCTCGTTTTTGGTTGTAATTCTTACGGAAGAGTTCCCGACGCTTTTTATCTTAACAGTTATACGGTAAAACCCGGAGACACGCTTCTTTCTATCTCGGAAAACGAACTCGGCCAATCTTCAAGAATCGACGAATTAATTCAATTAAATAAACAAAATTATCCGACATTATCTTTTGAAAACCCGACAATCGAAACGGGGTGGGTTTTTAAAATCCCTCCGAAATTTTTTCCCAAATCGACGGGTTACATAGTCGGGACGTCGGGAAGAATTACCGAAATAAACGATAAGTCAATCACAATTAATATGAGGAGAGATCAAAAAGTCGAAGAAATAAGCTACAAAGTTTCAGGTACAAGATACCTCTCAAGAACAGATTTTAATGCTGATGACTGTGTTTATATTATTAAAGACGCCTCAAACCGTGTCGGAACCGGAATTCTCGCCGTTTCCCCTCAAGATCAAAATTATTTTAAAAATCTTCCTTCAAATATTTCCATCAATTTCGAAAAATATTCTGGAAAATGTAATTACTATGGCCGTCTGGACGAAGATTTTTACACGAATCCTTACGTTGCAAAAAAAGGTGATTCGATTTCTTCGATAGCAAAAACTGAATTGGGGGACGTTTCACGCACCCAGGAAATTATTAATTTAAACCTTCTACACTATCCCCACCTTTCTTTAAGCAACCCCTTTCTTGAAGTCGGTTGGATTGTTAAAATTCCTTCAAACGTCATACCAAAATCAGACGGAGTCAATGAAACGGTGGGCGGTGAAGTTCAGTTCATTACAAATAATCATATATTTGTCGATACCGGTTATTTAACGGAGGGTTTTGATAGTGGCCCGGGATTCAAAATGGAACCTTGGACCAGATATCTCGGAAAAAACTCCTTCGTCTCAGGTGACTGTGTTTACGTTATCGAAGGAACAAGGGGAAAGGAGCTTGGAATTCTGGCGATTACTTCCCAGGATAAAAATTATTTTAAATAATTTCCAATTGTATGCGTTTTGTCCACAATACTCTGCTTAAATGTACTCAACAAAATCTTATGAAGTATTTCATCCCCATTTTTCAAATTTGACTCTGTGGTTTTATTAACTTACAACTTTCTGTCTTCTACTTAAAGCGGAGTTGTTTTTTCCTGACCAGCTTTCGGAGCGGGTGTTTTCCACTCCCAAAAAGGACAAGAATCGGCTCTAAACTTCCGCGGACTTGTGGTTATCTGAGTTTCTATCGTTATATCACTCAGCTCCAGTTTTCATGCTTACCGTTTCACTTATTTCCCCCAACCACTAACTATATAATTTATTTTTTCTCGATGCTGATGTTCTTTCTTCCTCTTTAACAATTCCTGTTCTGCTCTTAAAATCAAGGTTTCTTCAGGAATGTTTTCCCTGACATAAGCTATAAGCTCCTTCGGACTCTGGTATAGAAGGTCTTGTAACTCTCCATGGATTAAAAAGACATCGGCAATATCCCTGTCCAGATCGCTGTATACTTCCACTGTAGCTGTATCATCTTCTCCCCCCATTTCTGTACTTCGGATAGTAGTGAATTTCTTCCATCTTTTCTCTTCCGGATTCCAGCTCAAATAATCAAAGCTGACGCTTTTCCATCCATTCCGAGAGTTCAACCCTACACTTTCACAGGAGGACTCTCTATCTCCAAAGTAAAGGTCCAGGGAAGTTACAATATCAATCGGTTCCGGTCCTTTACAAAGACTTTTGATTTCGCGCACAAATCTTTCTAACATAATAACCTATATTATAACCCCAGACTACAAATATGAACTTATCTCATATCGAAAAAATATTGCGGGGTGCTCAATTTGCTTGCATTTGATCCTGAATATGCGAATTGGGTTTTGCATTTATGCAAAAGTTCTTTAAATTTGACCCCATATTTTCAACTTATGGAAATTCCCTTTAACTGGCCGTCTGGTGTTAAAATTATGTAGTGTATCTTGAAATAACAATTCCAATTCCGAACTGGAAAAAGAAGTTGTAAAATCATTGGGTTAACGTAATTTCAATTTTTCCTATTCCAACGCAAAGATTTTGGTTTATCTTCAGGGACGATATCGTAGTATTTATATTCCTCAAAATACGGTTCTTTCCCATTTTTGGAAATTTCTTTTCGAAAATAACGCCATCCTGAACAATCTGCAGAAGTTTGAGGGCCTACAAATAACCAACCATTGGGTTTTAGTACTCTTAATGTTTCCTGAAGGCCATGCTCCATACTTTCCTGTGTTACATGTTGTGCCACAAATTGAAACACTGCCACGTCGGCACTTTCATCTTTAATCGGGACTGCCTGATTAAAATCCCCTCTTACAAAAGCCAAACTTTTTTGTTTGTTATTTTTTTTCTTCCAATGTGGATCATACCACTCACGATGATACTGTCTTTCTACTCCTACCGTAAACAAACCCAATTTTTCCGACCAATCATGTGTTTGCTGACCGGTACCACATCCTATGTCAAGTAAAATTCCTCCCTTAATACCTGTCTTTCCTAAAACTTTTTGAATTCTATCTTTGTCAAGCCAACTATTTGAAACATCTGGAATTAAATTGTTAAGTATTTGTTTATATTCTTTTCTAAGTTCGGTGTTATCCAACACAGTATCTATTATTTTTGCAACCCTTTCACCATCCTGAAAATTCATATCACCCGATTCAAGTTTCCCTATTTTTGTTAAACCAACTCTCTGTGCGTAATCGCTTTCTTCAGTTAAGAAAAATATACCACTTCCGAGATTCACCGGTCCCTTGCATCCGTTCTTCCTTCTCTCTCTATCCACTTCTTTTATGAACTCCACCCATTTTGGAGGAATTTTGTCGGGGTTAAATAAATCATTCATAGCCTCGTAATTCTTGAATGCATCCATTGGAATATAATCGTCATAAGATGCCTGACCAACTTCCGAATAGGGAAAATCTATTGCCACACCTTGTACTCTTAATTGTTCTTCTTGATTCATCCCCATCGATCCAAGATAATTTCGGGCTTGATCCTTTAATGACCGTGCAAGTCCTTTTTCTTTCCACATACATGTATTATAGGATTATTCTGTGGAAATTTCCAGATTGAAGACTATATTCCAATAAGTTTAAGTATCTTGGATGTTTATCTCGAAGTTTCTTATAACGTCTAATTAACTTAAAAGATTTCGTTTAATTTTTTTAAACCTTCTTCAGTTTTACCGCATTCAACTGGAATGCCAAATTCACATGGGTCACCGGTATCGTTGTCGTAACTATCTGTTATACAAAGCTTGCCAGATAAGGCAGAGCAATTTTTGGCAGCTCTCCCGCATTTGAACCTGATTGCTTTTAGTACACCGTCTTCTTTATAAATACCAACTTGTCCACCGACTATTTCGAACTTATCATCAACCGATGTATAACCGAAAGGCATACTATCCAATTTTATTTCCGGCATAGTTTATTTTAATAATTTCGTTGATTATAACACCTGGAAAGAACAATACAATTTTTTTACTAACCTTAAGTTACAAACACCCCAACTATTTATCCCTTCTTCTTACGTTTGCAACCAATTGCTACTTTTTATATAATACCTTTATATAATACCTATAGTATGATTGAGGGTGATAATTATGAATGTTACCAGATCCCCGAAGAACACGATCCCCTGATTCCAAGAAGATGGGAAGTCGGGAAACATCTAACTTGCGACCAGTCAAAAATATTTCCGGGAGATTTGACAATACACATTAAAAACGAATTGAACAACAACCCTGGTAATGAAAAAGAAAGATTAATTGGAGAGGTTAAGAAAGATTTCACTTTATTAGCACGTCTTTTGGAACAAGACAGAAACCTAAAAAAAGTTGATCACGTCTCTGGGGTATCCTCCAATCCCGAAATCTTGGAAAAACGCTTCGGTTTTAACAGATATGAAATACCCACGCTTCGTAAAGTTAAAGAACTCTACTACAAGTTAGTTGGTGAAAAAACGCCGAGGAAAGATGCGCCAATTTTAGAAGATCTACAAATATATGAAGTCTCAAGAAGCAAATTTTTGGAACTGTATTTGCCAAAAGAAGATAAGTAAAGAGTTGTCTTGAATTTAATGCGAGACGCCTTGTTAAAACACGATGTAGCATCAAAATGGAACGCACATGAGTTATTATTCAAACCCTTCAATCAACCAAGGATTATAGTTTGAACCCTCATTTGTTAATTTTCAATAAGGCCGAAGATGAACAAAACTCTTTAACGTAAACCGACCTAAACACATTTATAGAGATCGGCTATAAAATTTATTGTTATACTTAGATATCATGCTGGAAAAATTCGCTAAATATCTGGCTGTCATCTTAGGACCGCTTTGGCTTCCAGTTCTTTTTATCCCAATGATTTACAAATCGGGTTTAAGCCAACAGCAATTTACAGTGATTTTCCCCACAGTTTTGATACTTCAGCTTATCATTCCCCTCGTGTATTTAATCGTTGCCCCAAAACTTGGCTGGATTAGCGGCTGGGAAATGAAGAAAAAAGAAGAATGTTATTTTCATGTCGCTTCTAGTCATTTTATTTGTTATCACAAATTTCTGGAAAATAAGTCTCCACATTAGCATCAATACCGCAGCAGTGATACTTATAAATTTTCTTTTTGCTTGGAAAATGCCACTTCTTTTTCTGACCATTCCGGTTGTTTATTGGGACAGGAGAAAATTAAAAAGACACACCCACGCACAACTCTTGGTAGGCACCATTCTTTCAGCAAGTGTTATTTTTCTCTGTCTTCGGCTGCTTAATTATTTGTGAAATATATGGAAGTTAAAACCATAAAAACCCATAAAATTCTGCCTTTTAGGGAAACGATTTATGGAATTTTGGACAGATATCTCCATTCAATGCGGGATAAATCGGTTCTTGTTGTCACATCAAAAATTGTTGCGATTTGCGAAGGCAACGTTGTTAAAAGCCGCGATGCAGTTAAATCTGATCTGATCAAAAACGAGGCGGAGCTTTACCTGCCACCACAAAAAAATAAGAGTTGATTTTCAATGGTTATCAAAAGAAATACTTTGGTGGTAAATTCCGGCATCAGCAGGTCAAACGGTAATGGATATTTTATCCTTTGGCCAAAGGATCCACAGAAGTCAGCCGACGACCTCCGAAGTTATCTTAAAAGAAGATTTAACCTTCAATGTGTTGATGTTGTGATTAGTGACAGTAAAACTACACCACTCCGCTGGGGAGAGAGCGGTATTGCAATTTCCTACAGTGGTTTTCGTCCACTTAATGATTATTTGAAAAAATCGGATATTTTGGGCCATAAACTAAAATATAAAAAAGTGAATGTCGTCGATAGGTTGGCAGCTGCAGCAGTTTTAATTATGGGGGAAGGAAACGAACAGACACCACTTGCAGTAGTCACCAACCTGCCTTTTGTAGAATTTACCAGCAGTAAGCAGACGAAAAAAGAATTGGATTCTTTGCATATTGAACTTGCTGAAGATGTCTACGCTGAACTGATCAAATCGGTCAAATGGAAAAAAGGTGGTTCGAATCAACAAAAAATATCAGAGCTTAAAGATAAAATAAACTACCTAAGGGCTAAGAGTCCTCGGAATTCTCGCCCTTTGGGCTTAACAAGTCCTTCAGTTTTTACTTAAGATGGTGAACTAACCCGAACCATTTGATCACTCCTTCCTTTCATCCGTGGACTAAGAGTCCACGGTTTTGGCGAAGTTTGAATAAAACAAAAAAACAGGTACGACAAATTCGACATGCCAAATTTTCGAATATTGATATATCGGGTATTTCGGATAAACTAATTCTCAAGATATGAATAAGAAAGTTACACTTATTGCAGGAGTTGTAATTTTACTTTTAATTATCGGCATTGCTGCGTTTTTTATGTCAAATAAAAAAGATGAGCCGCAAATGCAAAATAAAACGCAAGAAACAGAAAACCAGACGGCTTCAAATACTTCTGGCAACTCTCCAACTTCGCTCAGAGACCTGCTTCTGGCCGGAGCTTCACAAAAATGTACTTACAAACAGACCACTGATTCAAACGAAATGGAAGGAACTTCTTATATCTCGGGTGGAAAAGTTCGCAGCGACTTCACAACAACCACAGAGGAAACAACAACAACCGGACATAACATTTTTGACGGCAAAACAAGTTATGTCTGGATGGACGGATCAAACAGTGGTTTTATGACCGATACCACTCCAACAACCGAGACGGACAACAATCCCAGTAAAGAATCACAAGGAGTTGATATGAACAAAGATATGAACTACCAGTGCCAAGGATGGGTACCCGACCAGTCGCTCTTTACTCCTCCCGCAAATATTGAGTTTAGAAATTTTTCAGCACCAGTTGTAACTGGCGACACAACAACAAACACCCAAGATCTTTGTGACACTTGCAACCAACTCACTGGTGATCAAAAAACCCAGTGCCTCTCCGCGTTAAGGTGCAATTAAAATTAGCCTGTGTATCTGTTTTTTTCAAGTTTTTACTTCCCAAGACCTTACTTTGGCATGCTATACTAAGATACGACTACAAAATCTACAGTTAACGAGTTAATCGAAGTCTTTCTGAAAAAAGGCGGTCACATTGACAAGTACTACTTGTGCGAATGGAACAGAAATAAACACGCAATCGTCTTTCTTAAAAGATGGTTTTCCGGTAAAAACATCCGTGAAGCAATTACAAAAGCTCTTCTTTAGACCCATTAAACAACATCGCCCATTCAGTATCTTGTAACCATCCTTGAGTAAATTTCTTATGTGGCAAAATACCACTTATCGATATTAAAAAAATATATCTCCTTAATTGATAAATATACTGTCAAAATAAATATCATGATCATAAATAATCTGACAAACCAGACGCCAATCTTGGGTCTAACAAGAAACAGCATGTAAGTGAAAAAAGCACATAAAATCCCGTATCTAAAAAGCGAGACGTATTTTTGAAATTCCATTACTCCAATTAACCTATGTAGCGTTGTTCCAAAAGGCAGAAGCATCAATGTCAAAAATAGAAATATGTTTGGCCTTTGGAAAACATCCATCAGCACATACGCCGCCGACAAAATAAGAAACGGATAGAAAGGAATTCTATAATGTCCATACGCTTCACTACCAAAAATCAGAAATACAACAAGGTATGAAAAAATAAAAATTATATTAATAAATCGAAATCTGTTTTTTCTAAAATGCTTGAAACTGACAATCAATGCACTCACCCACGCCATATTTAACCAACCATCGGTTAAAGTTTTTGTAATTTTCGCTTGGGTAAATGCCTGATAAAAAGCTTCGGAACTGGCCCCATAAAACCTCTGTGATTGCTGAACAGCAAGTTGGACAAATTCGTCAAACCCCAAAACAAGTCCGTATAAAAGATAGACGATAAATGCAAATGAAAAGCTTAAAAATAGTCTCTTCAACAAGTTAGGTTTTTCATTTCTTCCGTACTTAAGCGCAATCAAAAAAAGAGCTAAGGGAATTGCCACGGCAGAAATTTTAAATAAAATAGAAAACGACCCGATTAGACATGCCAATATCCAATATTTATTATCTCTACTTTTCAAATACAACAACGCAAAAATCGCAGTAAGTAAAAACAGCGGCGCCATAAAATTTTCCGCTAACGCTAGTCTGGATGAAATGACAATGGAGGGAATAATTGAGTATAAAAATGCTGCTAACATCCCTGTCTTTTTATTAAAAACTAAACTTGCGAAAACATATAAAAGCGCCGTTGTCAGAATCGCAATTCCCAACATTGGACGCCTAATAGTAATTACCGATACTTCTTCCAAGGACCTAAATCCTTTTAAATACGCATACCCACCGGTAATCAAACCCGTTGCCGGTGGATTATCAAACCATGGACTTACAATCGTAAATTCGGGAAAGTCGGGATTTTTTTCAAAAATATGATCAACATTAACTTTCTCCTTTTTCGCATTTTTGTATGCATCGGGAAATTGGGTCCAGGCTTCTGGTTTGCCTTGTGTTAAAAGAGTCAATCCCGCCCAAGCATAAGCATATTCATCCGAATTCTCGCCAGGTTGAGGAACAGTTGCATACGAAGCACTTCTGGCATTGTTGCCGATAAGAATTATTAAAATCAGTAAAAGTATCTCAACAATTTTCTTCGCCATAATTTTGATTGGACCTATAAACAACTCATGCCGCTTGAGTATGAGTTTTCTCGCCTTTCATGCTCAAAGAGTCCTTCGACTGTACTCAGGATGATTGACATGGCGAACCATTTGTTCACCGCTTCGCTTCAGTACAGAGCTATGGGCCCTGACTTTTCGCGAAGTTTAAATAAACTACCACGGGCTAAAGCCCATGGTATTTTGTCGACGAGATTGGATTCTTGCTTCATCCACGGACTAAAGTCCGTGGTTTTCGCAGATGAATTCAATAAATTATAATCCCAAATTACTCTTTATACCCAAGTAACTTTCACTACCTTTTCAGCACCAGAGCCGCTAAATATCAATTTCCAAATAGAATATTGAAATCATTATTATTCTGGTTTCACAACTAATAATTGTTTTGAGAGCAATTGGTAGACAAATGGCATTATTATTCTCGTATGACAGCTGAGCAAACGTTTGAACAAAAAAACTCCATTTCTAACTGACCTGCAGCGAGAAGAAATAGAAGCAGTACTTCGTAAGGAAGAAGAAGAAACTCAAGGTCAAGGGAATATTAAGAAAGGTCCTGGCAAAAATCCGAACGGCACACAGCCTTTCGGTTCGGCTTAAGAAAGGCAAACTGGCAACGGGTATATGCCGCTACATGAGATTTTCCACACATAAGTCGCAAGAGTCCAAAGTCGGTTGGAAAAATTCAACTCTACTTATTAAGAAATCTTCAAAACAATAAGCAGCATATTGTTCCTCTCATATACTATAATATAGTTTATGAAATACAAGATCGTTGCGTTTTTTTCATTTCTCTTCCTGGTTGCGGTTATTTCGTATTTATTTTCCGGGCAAAAACTTTTGCAAAGCTCGCTGGAACTGAATAATCAAATTACATCTTCCACACCAACCATCCCTCCAACGCAGACTGGAAAACAACCGAACTCGGAAACTTCTCAGGGAAAATCCCCTGAAATTCCACTTGATATCATTAACGGCTTTTCAGTTCATGTGTATGCCGATAACTTGAGAAATCCCCGCGATTTACAATTCACCCCGGGAGGAACTCTTCTGGTTTCGAATCCAAACAGCAATAATGTTTATGCCCTACCAGACAAGAACAAAAACGGTGTCGCCGACGAAAAAAAAGTTATCATTTCAAATGAGAACCATGTTCACGGACTTGCATTTTACCAAGACTATCTTTACATTGCCGACACGACACAGGTTGTCCGCTACATGTGGGATGAGCAAAAATTAAGTGCAAGTTTTGATAAAGTTCTATTAACACTTCCAAGAAATTCCAACCACAACAATCGAACAATCGTTTTTAATAATCAAGGCCAGATGTTCGTCAGTCTTGGTTCAACCTGCAACGTGTGCATCGAAACTCCTCAATCTGGCGGTTCGGTCATGGTTTCAGATACGGATGGAAACAACCCACAAATTTTTGCGACGGGTCTTCGCAATGCACCCTTTATGGCGATTAACCCTAAAAATGAAGAGCTTTGGGCCACCGAAATGGGAAGAGACAACCTCGGAGATAACATTCCACCTGATGAAATCAATATTGTCCACCTAAACAAAAACTACGGTTGGCCGTACTGCTTCGGCGACAAGGTTCACGATGATACCTTTGATCCTCTTAACACACATCGTTGCGACAATACACAACCACCGGTTTACGAAATTCCCGCACACAGCGCACCGTTGGGACTCGTCTTCATCAACTCTCCCCAATTTCCGAACGACTGGCAAGGGGATCTACTTGTTGCTTATCACGGGTCATGGAACAGGAGTGTTCCCGCTGGTTACAAAGTTGTCCATCTTAAAGTCAACAGTAACGAGATCGCATCTTCAGATGATTTTCTGACAGGATTTGCTCCTGCCTCAACACCGAAAGTCCCAGGCAATTCTGCAAATGCAGCCAAAAACAGGCCTGTCGATCTGACATTCGACAATAGTGGCAATCTTTATCTGTCAGACGACAAGGGTGGAAACATATATATTATTCAAAAAGATCAGTAGCCAAAGCACAGAAGTTTGACGTCGATCGGCAAATCAGTTCTCTACTTCAACACTGCGTAGAACTCAATCAGACTTAAGTCAATAGATACTTTCTCGCACGAAGATATGATAGATAATGATAAAATAATCTCTATGAAAAAAGTTTTGTTGATTTTGTCTTTCAGTTTGACTCCAATTATCATCTTTTCTCTACTCTGGTTTCTCATCGGCCCAGTGGGAAACTCTGACAAATTGGAGGTTTTCACTGTTCCCCAGGAAACGGGAAACTTTAGTGTTGTTGATTCACTCTACGAGCAAAAATTCATCAGAAATAAATCTGCATTTAATTTTTTGCTGCAAAATCTTGCGAGGGGTAAAGAGGTCAAATCAGGTGGTTACAGGTTAAGTCAAAAAATGAACGCTTGGCAGGTTTTAGAAAAGATTACCGGAAAACAAGATCTTTTTTGGTTAACAATTTCCTACTGTCCGAGAAAAGAACAAGTCGGCGAAAAACTCGCGCAAACACTCGGATGGGGTCAGGAACAGCTTAACAACTGGAACTCGTTGTATAAAAAAGATAACAGCGAATATTTTGAGGGTGTATATTATCCAGACACGTATATGCTTCCTGCCGATGAATCACCCGAGCAAATCTCAAAGCGTTTTCTTGGCAATTTCAACGAAAAATTTGCTCCTCTTTCCGACGGATTCCTGGCCAAAAACATCAAATGGACAACCGGGCTTAAGATTGCATCACTGATCGCTCGCGAAGCCGCCGGAGCACAAGACATGAAACTCATTTCTGGAATTATTTGGAACAGACTTAATGACGGCATGCCGCTTCAAATCGACGCAACGATGCAATATACGCTTGGAAAAAATGAAGACGGAAGTTGGTGGGGCAATATTGACATTTCCCAAAAACAAAGCGATTCGCCTTACAACAGCTACAAATACAAAGGCCTTCCGCCAACGCCAATTTGTAGTCCCAGTGTTACCGCAATTGAAGCCGCTCTAAACCCGGAAGAAACAGATTGTCTTTTTTATCTGCACGACAGCAGTAGTCAAATTCATTGCGCAAAAACATATCAAGAACACTTAAGTAACATCAGAAAATACCTTTAACTTTCAAAAGGTCACCTTTTTACATGACACAAAACAAGCATTGAAAAGGAACACTTTTAGAAAGGTATATAATAAATTTAATGAAACACAAAGCAGAAAGCGGTGCGCTTTACAGCCTCGGCGTAATCGGAGCACTTATCTATTATCTGGAGCATGCAACAACATTTGTTATAGGAATTGTGGGAATTATCAAGGCAATTTTCTGGCCGGCTGTCATCGTCTACAAAGTATTGGACTTGTTACATCTTTGATCTTCTTTTAACAATAAATACATTCCCCCCTCAAATTGAGTTTATATCCAAAATAAATCTTCGCCCGAAAATTTATAACAGCGTTCAAGAAAACCCCACCCTTCAGGGTGGGGATGACCCGCCTGCTTAGCTGCGCAAGCTAGCGGGCAGGATTGAACTCTGAAAATGCGTATGAAGAGTCAAGCTTTGCTTTTGATAAAGTCTTAAGCTTTGCTTATATGTCATCCTCCTTGGGGAAATCCCGCCTTTTAAGGCGGGGAGGATGTCATTGATGGCAAATACATACTCAAACGACCTAGCAATTTCAGCTTTCCTTCAGGTATGATACCTAAACTTGAGCGGATATGAAGAAAATCAAAAGGTTATTTTCTTGGACTTTGAAAAGTAGGGTGCGTGCAATAATTTTTGTTTTACTTATATTTGGTCTTGGTTTCGTGGTTTACAAATCGAGGGTGGATAGTACAGGTTCCCCCCAATATCAAACTGCGATTGTTGAAAAAGCAACTATAGTCTCAACTGTTTCAGCTTCAGGACAAGCAATATTAGCGAACAACATTCCCGTGACCACGCAAACGGCCGGTTTGGTAGAAAAAGTTTATGTTAAGGACGGCGATAAAGTAGTCAAGGGACAAAGGATCGCAACAACTGTGCAAAACTCAGATGCCCAGAGGGCGAGTAGCCAGGCATATGTGAACTACATCTCCGCGAAAAACAGCTTGGCTTCTGCTCAAAATAATCTATACACCCTTGATGCACAGATGTGGTCGGCAAATCAAAAGTTTGAAAATGATGCAGTTGCAAGAGGCCTTGATCCGTCCGACCCATCTTATATTCAGGAGAACGATGCTTGGTTAGCCGCTGAAGCAACGTACAAAAACCAACAAAATGTAATTTCGCAGGCCCAACTGTCTTTAAATAATGCTTGGCTTTCGTATCAATCTACGTCACCGAACATTACTTCTCCAACCTCCGGAGTAATAGCAAGTATATCCGTGGCTGATGGGATGGTTCTTTCGGGTGTTAATAGCTCCACATCAGGGTCGTCGTCAACACAGATTGCAGTGATCCAAACTGAAGGTAACCCGATAATTTCATTAAATGTCTCAGAGATTGACATTCCCAACATTGAGACTGGTCAGAAAGCAACCGTAACTTTTGACAGTATTTCCAATAAAACTTTCACTGGAAAAGTTGTCAGTGTGAACAAAATCGGAAGCGTTTCCTCTGGGGTCACGAACTATCCCGTAATGGTGACGCTTGACACAGCTTCGCCTGAAATATTGCCGAACATGTCTGCTTCCGCAAATATTATCATCGCCACAAAGGATAATGTGCTTTTAGTTCCCTCGTCAGCCATCCAAACACAACAGGGAGAGGATGTTGTCAGAGTTCTTAATAATGGTGTAATCGAGAATGTGATTGTTGTAGCTGGTCTTTCGTCTGATACTCAGATAGAAATTGTAAGAGGTCTTTCTGAAGGTCAAATGGTTGTAACGGGGTCAGTTTCGACAGCGACTGGTCAAAGCAGTAGCAGTTCCATTTTTAGCCGGGGAATTGGTGGTGCTGGTGGAACAAGAACGTTTACTGGTGGGGGAAGGTAATTATGGGAGGAGAGGAAGAAGCATATGAATATTATCGAAGTTTCGCATTTGTCAAAAATCTACAAAAACGATTCGGTTGAAACAGTTGCTCTTTTGGATGTTTCTTTTGGCGTAAAAAAAGGTGAGTTCTTGGCAATTATGGGTGCATCCGGTTCGGGAAAGTCGACTTTGATGCACATTTTGGGTGCATTAGATCTTCCGACCTCAGGCAGTTATATCCTTGACGGAGAAGATGTTAGTAAACTTAGCGAAGATCAACTTGCGGATATTAGAAACAGAAAAATTGGTTTTGTATTTCAGGCGTACAACCTTCTACCGAGAACTTCCGCTTTAAAGAACGTTATGCTTCCAATGGCTTACTCTGGTGTGCAACTAGCCGGTCGTGTCAAAAAAGCTGAGGAACTTCTCAAAATAGTTGGTTTATCTGACAGAATGTATCACACCTCGAATCAGCTGTCTGGCGGTCAACAACAAAGAGTTGCAATTGCCCGTGCACTTTCGATGACGCCATCAATTATTTTGGCTGATGAGCCGACGGGAAATTTGGCAACCACACAAAGAGATGAAATTATCGAAATTTTTCAAAAACTTAATAGAGATGGTCATACGATAGTGATTATAACTCACGAGCCGGATATTGCCGAACATGCCAAACGAATAATCACGCTTAAAGATGGAAAGATTGACAGCGATAGAGTAAACGGAAAGAAACTAAAAAAACTTAAATTATGGAATTGACGGAATTGGTAAAAGAAAGCTTGTCGACATTGGCTTTAAACAAATTGCGAACAGGTCTGGCGACACTTGGAATAATTATCGGAATCGGAAGTGTGATTACGCTGATTTCACTTGGACAGTCTGGTCAAAAATCAGTCCAAAATCAAATTGAATCATTGGGTTCTAATTTGTTAACAGTCGAACCTGGATCGGCAAGTAGCGGCTTTGTCAGAGAAGGTTTTGGTAGTGGAACGACATTAACTCACGCTGACGCCAATGCATTAGCCAATTCTTCTGAAATCACAACAATCTCCACGGTTTCGCCGGAATTGGCAAGACGTGCACAGGTCGTTGCCGGCAGGAATAATGAGAATACTCAAATCATCGGCGTTACTCCGACCTACGCTTCTGTGCATAAGGCAAGCATCGCGTCAGGGGTATTTATTTCGCAAAGGGATGTTGATGCTTCTACAAAAAATGTAGTTGTCGGACCGGATATCGTGACTAATCTTTTTGGTGAGGGTTCAAATCCATTGGGACAAACGTTACGAATTAATGGCATTGCATTCAATATCGTTGGAGTAACTGAAAGCAAGGGCGGCACGGGATTTCAAAACCCTGACACTTATGTTTACGTACCGTTAACAACGGCACAAAGTGTACTCTTTGGGGTCAACTATTTAAGTACGATTTCTGTCGAGGCAAAAAATAGCAATGTTATGACGGAAGCGGAAAACCAGATTGGGTATTTTTTGTTGGCGAGGCATAAGATCAACGATCCAACACAAGCCGACTTTTCCATCTTGTCGCAGAGCGATATTTTAGGCGCCGTTTCGCAAGTGACTTCGACTTTTACCTCGCTTCTTGCCGGTATTGCGGCAATTTCACTGCTTGTCGGCGGTATTGGAATTATGAATATCATGTTGGTAACCGTGACGGAAAGAACGCGTGAGATTGGTTTAAGAAAAGCTTTGGGTGCAAAAAGGAAAACAATTATTACGCAATTTATTGTCGAAGCTATTATTTTAACGGCAATGGGTGGAATTTTGGGGATGTTTTTCGGACTTGGCGCATCATTTATTATCTCAAAAATTATAAATTTGCCGTTTACTGTTTCGTTCTCGTCGATATTGTTGGCGATAGGCGTTTCTGGTGCGACGGGAATAGTTTTTGGTTGGTATCCGGCACAAATTGCGGCCCGGATGCAACCTATTGAAGCGCTTCGTTATGAGTAAATTTATTATTTTACTAAAAAGCATGGTTGAAAGGCGGTGATAAAAATGAAGAACAAAAATTGGATGATTCCAGCGGTTTTGGTCTTAGTTGTTGGAGGTGGCGTATTTTACGCAGGAATGAAGTATCAACAACATCGGGTGGGTAATCAGTTTAGACAATTTGCTGGAACTAGGGTTGGTGTCAATCAAAATGGTGTACGAAACGGTGTTAACAATCAAAATTTCGGCAACCGTCCTATTAGCGGCCAGATTTTGAGTGTGGATGACAAGGCAATTACGTTAAAACTTAACGATGGAAGTACAAAGATTGTAATTCTGTCGGATAGTACGGCAATTAATCAATCAACCCAAGCCCAAAAAAGCGACCTTGTGGAGGGTGGACAAGTGACGGTTATCGGAACGATAAATTCAGACGGAAGTGTGACAGCACAGGATGTTCAAATAGGATCACTTTTTAGAGGAATACAGACTGTGCCTACATCTGGGCAAAATTAATACAACTGTTTTTATTCAAACTTCGCGAAAACCGCGGACTTTTAGTCCACGGATGAGGCGGAGCTGTAAACAAACTTGTTGATCCCGGACAAGAACACGGGGGTTTTAGTCCTCGGTAGTTTATTCCAAATGGTGGTTATGTTAGTCTAAGGTGTGAACTTGTTTTCAATAAAATTGATTGCCGTGGTTGCGATGGCAATTGATCACTTGGGAATATTTGTTTTTAACGATAATTTCTATTTTCGTTTGATCGGTAGACTTGCATTCCCCCTGTTCGCGTGGGCAATAGCAAACGGTGGCGTTTATACTAAGAATATTTATAAATATCTACTACGGATTTTTATTTTAGCAATAATCTCTCAAGTTCCCTACCAGTTGTTGTTTAGTTATTATGGAGTAGATAATCCTGGACTAAACATCTTATTTACATTCTCGCTGGCACTTGTTGGTCTGATCGTTTTTAAGAAAAGTAGAAATATTGTACTACGGATTTGTTCCGCCACTGCTCTTTCTCTAGTTGCCCTTGTAATCAATGCCGATTATGGCCCTTTCGGCGTACTCGCGGTATTTGTCTTCTATCTGTTTTTTGATAGTAAAGTAAAACAAATATTGGTCTACCTTTTACTAGTCTTTGCTTTTTTTGTGACGCCGATATTTGTAAACAAACTTGCGAGTAACTTTTTTGAAGTAAATTATTTAAATTTTATGGAAATTTTATCGGTTATCTCCTTACTTTTCATTGCGAGCTATAACAATCAAATAGGATACAAAATGAAATATGTTCTCTATATTTTTTATCCGCTGCATTTAGCACTTCTTTACGTGATTAAAGTGCTATTGGTAAGTTAATTTTAGACGCTTTTTAAATGGTAACATTTTTACACTTCCGGCTTGGGAGTTTTTAGGGTGTAGGTATCTTGATTGTATTCACTTACTCCAACCCATTTCCCTTCGCCCTTTATAAGGCGCTCATATGGGTAGCAATGTCGACAACCGTTGGTTGGACATTTGAAGTGTCCCAATTTCACAGCTAGTGAAATTCTATCGGCAATTTTTTCTATCTTTCCGATGGCATCCTTTTCATCGGGTAATTTTTTTTCAACAATACCTTTACTGTTGTCTAAGTACCAGTAGCTTGCCTTTGTAATACTTCTGCTTTGAAGATTTTTTGCCAAAAGGTAATAAATTGGGAGTTGCAACGATTCGCTACCCTCCTCGAATTTACCGGTTTTAAAGTCGACAATGTGAACTGTATCTGATTTTGGAAGATATTCGATCCAATCGATCTTTCCACAGAGAATAACGTTATTTTCTTGCGAGAACCAATAGTTTGGAAGACCAATTGAAGATTTTAATTTGATGGCTTTTTTTGAAAGAAATTTTGGGTCGTCAATGATTGTTTGGATCATCTTGCTTCCACGTTGTTTGAATTCATATTCTTGGTCGGGGTTGTCAAAACCACCGATTTGTCCTGATACTTTTTTCCATTCGTTTTCAAATTTGATTAAGGGAGATCTTGAAAATCTTTCTTCACTTGGAACTTCTGAAAGGGATTCGATAACCAGATGAACAACTTTCCCCAGAGTAAGAGCTGGAGTAATCAGCGAGATTTTGTGATTGGTTTTGATATCTTTATATTTGTTGTGCAAATAATATAAACGCGGGCATTTTAAAAAGTCGGAAATCGAGCTGTGAGAAAGCCATAACGCAGAGAACTTGTCCAGTTGGTTGTTTTCCATACAACATATAATATCACGATAGATGCGTGTTTATCGCGCTTGTATTTTTCCTCTTGCCTAAATTTCAGAAATTAACTATAGTCAAAAAGTACAAATATGGCTGATCAAAAAACACCTGAAAAACTTGAACAGGGGAAAGTACTAGATGCTGAAATTGTTGAGGACAATACCACTTCCGATACAACAATCAGTCAGGTCGATGAGTTGAAAAATATTGAAAATTTGATAAATTCGAATCTTACCAAAATTACCAAACTTCAGGATGATATTAAGCCAGTTAAGGAGATGTTGGAGTCACTTTTGGATGCGGATTTGCAGTATGCCGAGTTGGATCAAAAGGCGATGGAAGCAGCAAAAGTAAAATCGGCAAAAAGAAAGGAACTAATGAATACTTCAAACGGTAGGGAACTGACGGAAAAACTTAAGTCATTAAAAGCTGAGCTTAAAGAGGCTAAAGACGCACTTTCGGATTACCTAAAGGAATATCAGGGTAAAACCGGTTTTAATGAATACGAGGGACCTGACGGTGAACTTCGACAAATTGTCTTTACTGCGAAACTCGTACGGAAAACAAAACTTAATTGGGACTAAAAGCGAGTCGGAACAGTTGGTATTTTGATGTCATGTTGACAACTTAAGATCTTCAACTTTCTCTTGAGGAAACTACTGCGACTTTGCACAGGAGAAAACTGGAACTCTCATTATAATAAATCCAAATCTGGCAGAGACGTAATTAAATTTGCAGCTTACTCCTAAGAACGGCATGTAATATTCCTTGGTTATCGGTGGTTGCGGTGTTTCCGTTGGCGTGGGTGTTGAGGTAATCTCATCTGGGGTAGGGGTTGGTGTTTCCGATGGTTGAGGCTCTTCCGTAGGAGTTAGTGTTGAGGTTGGCTCTTGAGTAGGTGTAGGCGTCTCACTTAAATTTGGTGTTGGTGAAACTTCAACTTCGGGGTTTTCCGAGTCCGATATTGTCCCTTGAGGGTTAGGGATGTTTCGGAGTATTAAATCATTGTAGTTGTTGTTTGAGTCATACGAATTACCCCTTGTTGTGTCAGACCCGACCGTCATTGACTCAACACTTGAAGTTTCAAACGCTTTTCTCTCAATACTTTCTCCAACAGCAGGATTTATTGCAGGCTGCGTTTCGTAATCTGATGCGGAATCTCCGTACCCAACTAAGTCGATGGTTGTATCTGAGCTATTTTTCAATATGACGGTATTATTATTTGAGAGACTATACGAACCGGAAGAGTAAATATTGTCGTACTGATAATTTCCGGAAACGTCCGGATGTGTAATTAAGAAAAAGCCGTGTGCTTTGATCATTCCTGACATGCTCGAAATAAGTGGCGATTCTGTTCCTGAGGAAGTTTTTTTACGTAATTTCCATCCAGTTAAATCAACGTCTGTACTTGTGGCGTTGTAAAGTTCGACAAATTCGTCGTTAGCGGTTGCTCCGCCGATTTGGATTTCAGAGATTACAACATAATCCGTTGCAGATTTTACGTAAGATTGCTTGTAAGAAAAAAATAGTATTGCGGCGAGAAAAACAACTGCCAAAGGAGCAAGTGTTTTTTTACTTAACATGCGGGGCATTAATTTATAATGGCTGAAGAATCTTTATTAGTCAAGTATTTAGTTACGACTTTTCCTAAATAGGGCAAGTTGATGGCTTTTGCTTTTAATTTTCAATAGAGCGGTTCTTTCAATCTGCCTAATTCTGCCTTCCGTTACACCGTAATTTTTCCCAATTGATGTGAGTGTCTTTTTCCTTAATCTTTTTAACAATACTTCTCGTTCTTTTCCTGATAAAGCTGGTATTTTTTTGACAAAAAATGAAAAATACTTTAGAGTCCTGTTCGACCTCATCTTATCCATAGTATATCCGAAAATTGGTAAATGTTTAGCTTTTAACGTAACAATTGTGTCAATGCAACTTCATAACAGTTAAAATCTAGTAATTTAAATTACAGCTAATTATCAGAATTTACCGTTATATTTTTAGATTCTTATGTGGAAAATTTTCTCGCTTTGTCTTATAGTTTTTTTATTTTGGCTGTTGGGAGTAGTGTTACAAAAGAAGAATTCTGTGATGGATTCAAGGCAAACACCAATAAATTTTGCTTCGCAAAAAAATCTTTCAACAAATTCGCTACAGATAACACAAATGCGGAAAAGAAGTTATCCTGGAAGTATTCCCGTTATTGAAAAAGATCTTGGAGAAAAAAATGACTACCATCAGTATATTGCATCATATTTATCAGATAATCTGAAAATATATGGACTTCTAACGGTCCCTATAGGTAAAAAGCCTGACGCTGGTTGGCCAGTAATAATCTTTAATCATGGATATATTTCACCCGAACAATATAAAACAACTGAAAGATATGTCGCCTATGTTGATGCTTTCGCGAAAAACGGATATATCGTTTTCAAATCCGACTATCGTGGAAACGGTAGTTCTGAAGGACAACCTGAAGGGGCATATTATTCTCCGGCATATACAGTTGATGTTTTGAATGCAGTTGGCTCGATCAAGAAACTCCAGGATCCTAAAAGTGGCGATAATGAAAAGTTTGTAAATACAGACAAAATCGGAATGTGGGGGCATTCGATGGGCGGAAATATTACCTTGCGAAATTTAGTGGTCGATGGAGCGGATATTAGAGCCGCAGTTATTTGGGGTGGGGTAGTTGGTTCGTATTATGACCTTGCAAATAACTGGCATCGGAAAACTCCATTTCGACCTTCTGAAAGAGAACGCTTTAGGTCGAATTATCGACAAAATTTAATTGGCACCTATGGTTCTCCAGATTCTGCCTCGGAATTTTGGCAATCAGTTGACCCAACGTTTTATTTGTCCGATATCACTACTCCGATTCAACTGCACACAGGTGGGGACGATGAAGTAGTTCCGGTTGGTTTTTCAATTGCTCTGCGAGACAAACTTGAAACATTGGGGAAAGTTGCTGAGTATTATAATTATCCTGGTGGTGATCACAATATTTCCTCACCTAATTTCAATTTAGCGATGGGGAGATCTCTGAAATTTTTTGATAGACATCTAAAGTAGGCAACAATATATTTTGGTTGCAAATACTTGTTGTGTAAAGAAATGAATTGTCATTTTGTTTCCAAACCAACAGACTGGATTTCAGTATGAATATACAAATACATTATTAATTATGACTTATAACAACTTAAACGAAGATGAAAAAAAGATTATAGAAGACGGGGGAACAGAAGCGCCATTTGGCGGAGTGTACGACAATTTTTATGAGGAAGGGACATTTATTTGCCGACGTTGTAATTCTCCACTTTTCTCCTCGAAAAATAAATTTGATGCCGGCTGTGGTTGGCCGGCCTTTGATGAAAATCTTCCAAAAGCAGTAAAACGTATTCCCGATGCTGATGGAACTAGAACGGAGATACAGTGTGTCAATTGTGGTGCACATTTAGGTCATGTTTTTGAAGGAGAACACTTTACTAAAAGTGATATCAGGCACTGTGTAAACTCACTTTCAATCCGCTTTATACCAAAGGAAGATAAACGACCAATAATTAAACATGAATAAAAACGAGGAGACAGCAACCCTTGCCGGGGGTTGTTTTTGGTGTACTGAAGCTGTTTTTCAAAGACTTAAGGGAGTTCTGTCAGTAACTTCTGGATATTCGGGAGATGGAAAGATAAACCCGACATACGATGAAGTTTCGACTGGAAAAAGCGGATATATCGAGTCAGTACAAATTGAGTTTGATCCGGAAATAATTTCTTTTTCGCAAATTCTTGATGTTTTTTGGAATACTCATGACCCGACAACCGTCGACAGGCAGGGAAACGACGTTGGTCCGCAATATAAATCGGCAATCTTTTATCGAAACCGAAAACAAAAAGACGCGGCTGAAAAATCAAAAAAAGAATTGGGAAAAGAAGGTGTCTATAAAAACCCCGCTGTAACAAAAATTTTACCTTTTGCAAAGTTTTATCCGGCGGAAAAATACCACGTCAGATTTTATGAGAATAATCCAAGCAGTATGTACTGCAATTTGGTAATTACTCCGAAAGTTGATAAACTTTATGGAAATTTCGGCGACAAAATTAAAAAAGAATATTTGAGGTAGGATTTAAGGGTAACAATTTGGCCAGAGATAAAATTTGCCAATCGATATTAAATATGCTGCAGTTTGTGTCGCCTCCTCGGCATTTAAACGTAAATCAGGATTGGGATCTTCCCCCATTGGAAGACGATTGTTTTTCCATGTCGATGTGTTGAATTGAAAAAGCCCGGCGTATGGTCCGTTGATTGCACTTGGATTAAAACCAGATTCGCAGACAGCAACATATCGCAGAACATTAACATCAATTCCGTACTGTCCGGAAAATCTTTCCATAAATCCCTGAATTTCTTCTGAACTTACTTTGGGTTGGGGAATTGGTGTAGTTGTAGGAATTTTGGTTGGAATTGCCGTTGGGGATGGGGGTGGTGTGGTTGTCGGAGATTCAATTGGAGATGGTTTGGGAGCTTCTGTGGAAGTTGGTGAGGTACCTAAATTTTGTATCGATAAGGAGAGAACATTATCATCTTTGTTTTGATGAAAAATTCTCTCAGCGGCCCTGTATCCTGCGTAAAAACAAAGAAGTGGAGTTATAATCAAAATTGCGATTTTCTTCATAACAAGTTTCTGACGAAATTGATATTTAAACTTTGTATTTCTATGGTGACTTCACATTATACTATGACATCCTCCCCGCCTTAAAAGGCGGGGTTTCCCCTAGGAGGATGACATATAAGCAAAGCTTAAGATTTTATCAAAAGCAAAGCTTGACTCTGCATACGCATTTTCAGAGTTCAATCCTGCCCGCTAGCTTGCGCAAGCTAAGCAGGCTGGTCATCCCCACCCTGAAGGGTGGGGTTTTCTTGAACGCTGTTATAAAATCAACCCCCGCGGGGGGGCGAGGGTTGATATGAAAGGGGTAAAAAAACTCAATTATTTTGTATCCGTTTGAATTTAACTTTCCCTATAGTTATCCGTACTTCGAGAGGTTTACCCTCCCCTATTTTCGGTAATATATACCAACATTCTGAAAGAAAGCTTAAAAATACTTTGTGATTATGACAAAACAAAATTAGATATTTGCTATACTTAAAATATGAAAAAGTGGGTTAGTATTGGCGTTGGAGGAATTATCTTTATCGCATTTTTGCTTTACATCATCACTAGTCTTTGGATTGGTAGCGATGTGCGTCGCTATTGTAAATCCGCGATCAGAATATATGGTGACGGATGCGTTTTTGCCCTATCAGAAATGCTCGACGACAAAAGTATGCCATTTCGAGACAGAAATCATGCAATTTGGGCACTCGGGCAATTGGCGGATCCCAAAGCTTTACCCTATCTAACAAAATACTATACCGGAGTTATTCCCGAAAAAGAAAGCTTAGATGGGGCATTGAGTCAACGCGAAATTTCTAAAGCAATCAGACTTGCGCAGGGCAGTTTAAATATCACAGCAATCGTCTGGAGGCACGAAATAAAGTGAAACTGACTATTCAGCTGGCAACTTCACGGTAAATATCGAGCCTTTGCCAACCGTACTTTCTACGCCAATTGAACCATTGTGAATGTTAACAATACTTTTTGCGATTGATAATCCCAACCCAAATCCAAGTGTATTAATTTTCGATCTGGAAGCGTCGGAACGATAAAATCTTTCAAACAAATAAGGTAGATCCTCCTTTGGAATTCCAATTCCATTGTCTGAAACTGCAATAATTATGTACTTGCCTTTACAGTTGTATTTTATATTGACCATCTTTTTTTTCTGTGAATACTTAACCGCATTATCCAGCAAAATTGTAATCAGTTTTTCCAAACTCTCTTTATTTCCGCTCAAAAAAACATCGTCTTTGTTAAATTCAATTTGTATACCTTTACTTTTTCCGAGGGGTCTGATCTTATTAACTGAAGTTTCAACAATATCTTTTAGATTCACTCTCGCAAACGATTCTTTCAAATTATTTTGCTGGTAGCGGGTTAAACTTAGTAAATCGTTGGTCAAGCTTGTCATACTTTTTACATCGTTTAAACTATCCTTAAGTGTAAAAAGTGCAGATTTCAAATCAATTTTCTTATCCCTTAATGCAACTTCAATCGAAGTTTGGAGTGCCGTAAGTGGAGTTTTTAATTCATGGCTCGCGTCTGCAATAAAACGTTTTTGCTCCTCCATCGCATTTTCAATTGGATGGAGAGTCAACCCAGCCAAAAAATATCCTGCCAGGGAAGAAAAAATTAAAATAACAACGTTTGTATAAATTAAAATAATTAATACCCGATCCTCAACTTCCCTAAGATCCTCAATAAACATCATGTTCTGCGTCGTAGGAGGCAGATAGATCCGCTGAGGCGGGTTTAGGCGTCTTTCAATCAAGGATAATCTTTGTTGTATTTCCACAGAAACCATCCTGTATATAAAAAGGCTAAAAGCGATACTAATCGCCACAATGATCCCAGAGTAAACAACAGTTAATTTGATACGGGCCTTCTTAAACATGCGCGAATTAATTCACCGCCAATTTATAACCAAAACCTCTGACTGTTTGGATTAACCGTGGTTGGTCTTTAAACGGTTCGTCAATTTTCTTTCTTAGGTAACCGATGTAGACCTCTACCGTATTAGGTAAAATATCGGCTTCATATTCCCAAACACTTTCCATTAACGTATCTTTGCTTATAATTTTACCCGAATTTCTCATTAAATATTCCAAGAGGGTGAATTCTTTCCTAGACAATTTAATTTGTTTGTTTCCGCGCGTTACTTCAAAAGTTGTTTTATCAAGCGTTAAACCACCAACCTTAAGTACAGAATCTTTCGCGACTTCCCACGGACGCCTCCCTAAGGCGGTAACTCTTGCAAGAAGTTCCTCAAAAGAAAATGGTTTCGGCAGGTAATCGTCCGCACCGATATTTAACCCCTTAACCCTGTCTTCAACACTACTTCTTGCCGTCAACATCAAAATTGGTGAGGGAACATCATCGTCCTGTCTAAGTTTTTTACAAATTGTCATTCCATCAATTTTTGGCAGCATCAAGTCAAGGATAATTAAGTCATAGTTTTCACCTGACGCAAGATCGTAACCCACCTCACCGTCGTAGGCAACATCAACAACATGACTCTCCTGTTCAAGGCCTCTTTTTAGTGAATTGGCAATTTTTTCCTCGTCTTCAACAATTAATATTTTCATATCTTGATTATATAATGAAATCTGAATCCAAGCTGAAAGCGGTTTCTAATATATTGAATTACCTCTAACTATTACTGTAAAATGAATTTATAGAAGTATTTATGATGCACAACAAGAGAAAATTTGTTCTTTTATCGATAATTGTGTTAATACTCTCCGCAGTCGTAGTTTTTATATTACTTTCAATGCATCAGCCGCCAAACACCGGCAAGCAATCAGTTGAGGATAATACAAGTCACATTATCGCTCAAAGCGACAAACCCTTTTATATCGAAATTCCCTCGACTCCAGCAACGGGGTACCAGTGGCAAGCAGATTTTGATTCTAAAGCACTAAAACTTGTCAATGTCGAGTTTAAACAAACCCAAAACCAAGGAATAGTCGGGGCTACCGAAATCCAAGTATTTGAATTTCAGCCGCTTGCAAAACAAGATTCAGTTGTAACGCTTCAATATGTTAGACCGTGGGAAAAGGACGTCCCTGCCGCAGACACTAAAATCTACAAAATCTTTGTGAAATAAAATTTGACTAAATAAGATTGATTCAAAGACAGAAACTACTTCTTTTGCTTTTTCATCAGACTTTGTTTCAAATGCGATTCGTGCGATTCAATTCCGAAGATATCATTCAACTCCTGAACAATATTCACCATTCTCACGCCAATTAAATCTTGAACCGGCGTTTCCAATCTCTCGTTCAAATAATCAATAATCACCAAATCATAAGGTCTCTCTAAAAACATCGAGATAAATTCTTCGTGGACTTCTTCATTTAATTCAGAAAGAATTGCACCAATAATTTTGTTATTAATATATTCATCAACTAAATTCCACAAATCTACTTTTTCCTCGTTGTCGTTCACAATATTTTCAATGTGAACTTTTAAACTATCGATCTCGATCAAATGGTCAAAAAATACTTTACTCATGTTAAACCTAATAATGTATTATCTAAAGCTGGAATCTTTCCGTATTCAACTGGTCCCAATGGAATTTTGTTTTCTGGATCGTCAACAAAAAACACCAACACTTTTCCTTTTTTATACTTCATTCCACCAAGAGAATCCATAACCTCAGGACTCCCTCCAAATTGTTTGCCGGTCCATGCTGCCGGCCCGGAATCCGCGATTGCACAAACTACGGCGTTCCCATTTTCAACATTAACAATTATAACCTTCCTATATTTATACCAATTTTTTAGATACGGCTGTCGCGTATTCCAATCGGGTAGATACAACGTTTGAACAACCGCATACCACTTTTCCGTCTCCTCTAAACTTGGTGTGAGCGCCTCCCTCGACAATGCAAAATAACCCCATGCCCCGAGTCCGGGCGCCATTCCAGAGGCAGCATATTTATCGTCTCCATGCCCGATCATACCATCTCCCGGATAGCGTTTCAGGTGCTGTTCGGCGCCAATATAACCAAATGTCGTATTCAAATGTTCACCCTCAAGCGTTGCCTTTGCAGGAATTCCTGTTGTGTCTTTGACAATATATTCCACAACTTTTTCTTCGTTCACCGATAAGGGTCTAGCAACATCCGGAAGTATTGGTCTCAACGCATCGGTTAAAACCTGGTTCTTAACTTTCAAATTCGAAAAAGCCTTATCTAACTCTGGATAACTATAGATCTCGTGTGGTTGAGGAAGCGACAGTGTTGAAGAAGGAGTGCTTAACAGAAAACTTCCACCAATTAACCCTGCACCGATTAGTTTCGCCGAATGCTGCCTGATCTGTTTTAGGCTAAGATTTTTTTCCTCCAAAGCTTTTTTTACCTTGGGAAAACTTACAAATAAATTATTCTCTTCTTCAATATTTTTGAATTTTAATTTATTTCTAAGACTCTCAAAATCTATCTTTTCCTTAAACAATTTTTGAGCAGGTGATTTGCGCATATACTAAAGTAAAAGAGTGAAAGGGTAAAAGGGTGAAAGTTTATGCATTATTTTATTTATTATGTGATGCAGGTCTTCTGAATTATCTAATTACTAATGTCCAGCGCCTTTCTTAATCTTACAAGGGTTTCTTCTTTTCCTAAAATTTCAATCGAATCATTTATTGGCGGAGTAAATTTTTTCCCTGTCAATGCAATTCTTAAATCCATAAAAAAATCACCTGTTTTGAATCCTTTACTTTTTACTTCATTAAGAAGATTTGTATTAATGCTTTCCAGTTTCCATTCAGAAATACTAGAAATTATTTTCAGAGCACTTCCCAAATGTTGATTTGCATCATCGCCAAACAAATTTTTATCGACACTTGGTTTTTCGTAAAAAAAGCCGGCAAGGTCGAAATAATCAGATAATTTAACTATTCTCTCCTTGACAATGGGAATTGATTTATCAAGTATATCTTTATTTAATTTATCCTTATACAGATCACCTATCAAACGGGATAGTTGGTGATTGTCTGTATTTCGGATGTAATAGCCATTAAACCAATCAAGTTTTTTTCTGTCAAAAATTGGGTTTGAAACTTGAAAACCATCAGGATTAAAAACTTTTACAAACCCTTCCAAAGAAAAGGTCTCGCTATTATCTTTCGGTGCCCATCCGGTAAGCATAATGAAATTTAGAATAGCATCAGGAAGATACCCTTCATCTAATAAACCTTCACAAGATGTACTTCCCTTTCTTTTTGATAGTTTACCTCCTTCTGGGTCAAGAATATCTGTCAAATGTCCAATCTCCGGAACATCAAATTTTAAATACTTATACACAAGAAGGTGGATTGGTGTTGATGACATCCAGTCGTGGCCACGCAAAACATGTGTCACGTTCATATCTGTGTCATCAACAACCACAGCCAGATGGTAGGTCGGATAGCCATCAGTTTTTAACAATGTAGCGTCACCCACAACCGAAGTGTCCCACTCGACAAATTTCTTCGATACAAAATCGGTAAATGAAATTTTTTCGTTATCCGGAACTTTAAGTTTAACTGCCCCACTCGCTAGTTTTTTACTTCGGCAAGGGTCTCTCAAATCTTTTGAAAAACCATCCTCTTTCGCGTTTTTTGCAACACATTGGCAGTAGAAAGCCTTACCCATCGCAACCAGCTTTTCCGCTGCTTTTTTGTAAATATCACTCTTCACTCTTTCTGATTGTATGTAATATTCATCCCACTGAATATTAAATCTTTTCAAAAGGCTTTTTATTTCTTCAACTCCACCGGTTTTCTCTCTTTTTTTATCTGTATCTTCAATTCTGAGAATGAAATCACCATCGTTATGTTTCGCCAACGCATATGCATACAAAGCAGTCCGTAAATTTCCGATGTGCATCGAGCCAGTGGGGCTTGGGGCAAAACGAGTTCTGACAGAATTAGCTTTACTCATAAAAATCTAATTGAATTGTAACACCCACGAAGGGTATACTCAAAGTCAGAGTAAAAGGGTAAAAGAGTAAAAGTGTGAGAGACAAACTTAATTCTTACGTTTTACCTTCTTGCCTTTTTACCTTATAACATGACTTCCTTAACCCAAGTATCAATTCTGTCAAGGAAAATAATCCGTTACTCGATTTACACCGCTATTTTTATCGTAATTGTCCGATACTCATATTTAATCGGGACAAAAATATACCGAAAGTATTTTCCTGAACCACCACCGCCACCCACCTTATCGTTTGGCAAGTTGGCAAAAATCCCGTTTCCGGAAAAAGAAGTTCCAAAGGATCTTGTATTTACTTTGGAAACTGTAGACGGCAAACTCCCAAAATTCCCAAAGCAACTTTCTGTTTATTTTATGCCAAAGGCAATCTCCACAATTAACTCGCTGGATTCAGCAAAACAAAAAGCTACCAGCTTGGGCTTTGATCCCAACGGCGTTGAGTTAGTTGAAACCGTATATTTGTTTAAACACAGTAAATCGCCAGCATCATTAAATCTGAATATTGTAACGGGAATTTTCTCAATCAGTTATGACTTAAATTCCAAACCATCCGTCTTAGAACAACCACCTCCGGATCCCAAAACTGCAACTGCTTTAGCAAAAACTTATCTCACACGTGCGAGGTCTCTACCAGGTGATCTTACGGGACCAGTGGCAAATGAGTATCTAAAAATACAAGACGGAAAAATCGTACCCGCAAGTTCGCTGTCCAACGCAAACGTCACAAAAATTAATCTTTACAGAAAAGATTACAACGACTTGTCCAATGTTACTGGAACTGCAAATCAGGCTAACATTTGGTTTATGTTTACAGGGTCAAGAGACCCAGGAGATCAAGTTATTGCAGCAGAATACAAATATTTCTCCGTTGATGAAAACAAAAGCGGAACTTATCCGATCAAAACTTCCGACGAAGCTTGGGAAGAACTAAAATCGGGAAATGCATATTTTGCTAACGTCGATGATTCCTCAAACGGAAATATCACAATCCGAAAGGTCTACCCGGCTTATTATGACCCAAACCAATATACAGAATTTTACCAACCAGTTATTGTTTTTGAGGGGGATAATAATTTCGCAGCCTACGTTTCCGCAGTAGCAAATGACTACGTTCAATGACATCCTCCCCGCCTTAAAAGGCGGGGTTTCCCCAAGGAGGATGACATATAAGCAAAGCTTAAGATTTTATCAAAAGCAAAGCTTAAGATTTTATCAAAAGCAAAGCTTAAGATTTTATCAAAAGCAAAGCTTAACTCTGTTTGCACATTTTCAGAGTTCAATTCATCCCCACCCTGCAATTCGATATTGAGGACACCAAATTTAGTTTAAAAATTTTATTTCTTCCTACCCTTCCAAATTCCATCAATATTATCCAAACTTAATTCAGCAGGTAATTGACTTTCATCTTCCAACCTCATTTTAATCATAAAAGAATATGCCGCAACAATCCTTGTAACGTTATCCAAAAACTCCCGATCTCTATCTTTAAATGTAATATTACCAGTAGCTGCCATTCCCATATCCAGATTATGGTGAACTTTTCCATTAGAAAATTCCAGATATGTGTATGGAGCATCTAATCCACGATCCCAATCTTCCATTGTTCTCTGTATATCAATTAATCCGATCGATTGTTTTGTTCTTTTATCTTTTATATCCAGTTCCGTCAATATATATTTTTTTCCGTAGTAATCAGTCTGCCACCCTCCATCATTTAAATAATCTCCATACCCCAAAGATGTACCTTTAGAAAAATATGTACTAGACCCCAAATTATCGATTAAATTCCAATCTGTAACTTCGCCGCTGCCGTCAAAAATTTTGCTATTGGCCTCGCTTAAGATAAGCGGAATCTCTGACTTAGTCCGTTGGAATCGATCTTCGCTTGAATATGCTTGCCTGCTCAATTCTTGTTTTCTCTCCTGATCTTTTTGCTTCTGAGTAATTTCTCCCTGTCTTTTAGCTTCCAAAGCCGCCTGTTTAGAATTAAACTCTGCAGCTTCCTCAGCTTCTCTTTGTTTTATAATATCAGCGTTTTCATTTAGTAGTTTCTTTGCCATCTCAATATCAGGTGAGCTAGAAGAACCAATATCAATATAATTAATCGGTAATGTGCTCGGACGACTATTACTATCAGAATTTGAACTTATATGATGGTAGATAGGTTTAGCATCTGTTACAGAAGTACGAGCTTTGGGGTCGTTAACACTACTATCAGTATTTAAACCCCTATAGCCGTAAGGATTCGTGTGTCATCAGTCATCGAAGCGACAGGGAGTAATCCGACAACTTCTTTAATATCCGGTAAGGGGGCGCCATGTGCCCGTGCGTACTCCCAACAAACAATAGCCCCTAACCCGACCGAGCTCATCCCTATCATGTGAGGAATTTTAGCGTCAGAGTTGATATTTACGACTAAACTATTGAAACGATTTTGATATCCCTTTATTTTCCCCAAAGCATCACTAAAAGACCCGCCTTCCCGAAAGGTTTTTTGTGTTTTTTCTATAAACGGGTGAACACAGCTTCTTTCAATCATTTTTCCCTATCTCCTGAATAATTGTGACTATATTAACATCTTTTATTTCGATTATCCAATATTTATGAGAAAATGTTACTCATTATCAGCAAATAAATTCTGTCAAATCGTACCCAATAGTTCGAAACCTAGCTGGCCTGCCTAGTTGGTTTTTACCATGTTCGTACTCCTCATTTAGATTGTAACTCTTACATTTCTCTCGTGATCTATCAAGTAACGAGGTTTAAGAAACTGCCCTCCGTCCAAATATTCATCACACGTACTCATATAAGTATAAATACCATATTTATAATTCAAAGCAACAACATCGTTATTGTATAAGCCATAAGGGAATACAAACTCATCACATTTTATTTTAAATTCTGTTTCTATAGATTTTTTTGACTCTATTAATTGGTATAAAACTTCAGCATCAGACAACACCTCACCTTGACCAAAAGGCGAATTTCTGTATACCCCACCTTTTGCAGTTAGTTGCAACTCGCTATCTTTATAGACGGCTAAGGCAGAATGAGAAACTCCATGTGACACAATTAATATATTTTGTTTTACTAATCTGCGAATAGAAGTTTTATTCAAATACCCCTTTTGACCTAATTTTTGTGTAATAACAGAAAGTTTTATTGGGTAGGGTTTGTTGAATACATATGGTAAAACTAAACTCTCAAAAGATTCGTAACCATCATCAAAATACAAATTCAGGTTCTTAAAGACGGTTTGTTGATTGTTTATACTTAATTCAATCCGCTCAATTATTTCTTTCAAAAATTCTAAAGTGACTGTATATTTATTATTCAGTTCTCTCTCACTTTCAACAACGTTATGAAAAATAAGATTAAGCTGCATACTTTCGTAAAATACTTACTAGAGATGAAGTACCGGTAATTTGATTAATTTTAAAACCCACTCTATTCATAGTTCCTGTTTGGTCAATACAATCATCTAAAAGGATAACCTCGTTATATTTCAAGTTATTTGCATGCATATATTTTTCAAAAAACTTCAATTGTCCGTTATTACCAAAATCTCCCTTAAGGTATCCAATCTCGCAAGATATTAAATAATCATCAAATATATTATCCAGGCAGGCACCTTTAATGGTAAATCTTCTGAATGTATCCATATTGTCAGTAGCAACTACAACTTTTGAACCCTTTCTTTTTATAGTTTTAACAAGGTCAGGGATCTCATCAGAAACCAACTTCATGTTTATACAACTTGTAGCGAGCTCTTCGAGAATCATTTTCGGTTCGACTCTTATTCCTTCACCTATCATTCTGGTTATATCTTCTGATTTATACTCACCCTTCATCCAAGGATTTATTAAGTGTTTATTATCTATAAATAGCCACTTTGTAATATTTTTATAGTAAGCGTTGTTAATATTACCTGTTCGAGACATATGTTCCCAAAACAAAGAATTGGATAATGTCTTATTCCAATCTATAAATATAACTTTGGGCTTAATCATGATAATGAATAATAACACTAGTTAAATGCTATTAGAAATGGAAAACATATCAAAGATAAAGTAAGTGGATTTGTTCGCAAAACTACTGAAATTGGAAGGTCACTATAAAAATATAACACTTAAGTTTGAGCGTAATAAGTTCGAATACTTTCCATCCAGGGCTGCATTAGTCTTCAGCCTCGATCTCTAATTTGGAGCTAGCCTCAAACCTTGCCTGCGTCTGGAAGGAATCGAACACTTGATATAATAAGTTGATGCAAAAACTAATAATAGTTTGCGGATTGCCTGGATCCGGAAAAACAACGTTAGCGAAAGAATTATCGAGAAAGCTAAAAATTACCTGTATACATAAAGACTCTATAAAAGAAAACCTGTATGAGATACTGGAATTATCTACGTTAGAAGATAGTAAAAGGATCGGCGGACAATCTATTCAGCTACTTTACAAGCTCACAGAAGAACAACTTGAAAACGGGTTAGATTTAATTATCGAAGCTCCATTTTACTTTGAAGAAGATTATGAAATTTTTAGAAATTGGAAATTAAAATTTAAACTAAAAATTTATTCGATAATATGCAAAATCAACAACAAAGAACGCTCCAAAAGATTTCAATCGCGTGAACGACATCAAGGCCATCATGATACAGAACGACTATCAGATACTGCAATGTCAAATGAAGTTTACAAAAAACTTCCTGGCAAAATTATTAAAATTAGTACAGACAAGCCGCCTAAAAAGTTGGTTGAAGAGTTAAGTAAATTTCTGAAATAAATTGTATTAATTCAAATTTTTATAAATCTCCACCAAATTCCTAGCTAGAAGTTCCATTTTTGATATGCTAAACCTGAAGGGTGGGGTTTTCTTGAACGCTGCTATAATTAGTTGCCCCAAACGTAGCTTGTGAACAGCCAATTAATTAACCTTTTTGTCTCTCTAAATCTATCATCGCTACCCAAAACTGCAATTAATACCTTCGCATTCCCACGTTCAATGTACGTAATCAAATTCTCCATAGCCCCGTCTGTTTTCCCTGTTTTAACACCCTTGACACCATCGACTTCGCCCAGAAGCTGGTTAGTATTCGTGAAGCGGTATCTGACGTTGTTATTTTCATCCCTAATTACATAGTTTTTTGTCTCGACTATTTTTTCAAATACAGGGTTCTGCATGGCATAAAATGAAGCTTTAACCAAATCCTGCGCCGTAGTTGACTGGCCAATTTGATCAAGTCCCGTTGGGTTTAAAAAAATGCTGCTTGTCAAACCTAAATTACGGGCTTTAAGATTCATCTCGGCAACAAAAATGTCCCTACCTCCAGGATAGTTTCTTGCTAAAGCTTCGGCGGCATCGTTTGCGCTATCCACCAAAAGCGCATAAAGTAGATCGTTTACGCTAATCACTTCACCACTTTTGAGTCCAACAACCTGGCCCTCGATAGTAAAACTAGGAACAACAACCTTCTTCTTAAGATCGTACACATCCAATGAAACTAGCGCAGTAATTATTTTTGAAGTTGACGCTGGCATAACAGACACCTGTGGCTGTTTTTCATAAAGAACAGCGCCCGTGTCAACATCAATTGCCAGTGAAGATTTTGCTGAAATGTCAAAAATTTCACCGCCCACATACTTCGGGTATTGAACCTCGGAAGCTTGCACAATCTCAGTACTTACACCTAAAGTGCTGCTTTGCTCGATTGCCGATCTTTTTAAATACCCCAACCTTTGTGAAGATATAGTTAGCGCAAACAATGATGTAGACAAAAAACTTGAGACTAATAATGTAAAGAGGCGAAGTCTACAATTTTTGAGTAGATTATCAAACATCCCCATATCAGAAACATTAGCTTATTGAGTTTCTTTTTTCAATGACAAATTGAGAAAGACTACCTTTTATTCTTCTTTGTTCTTTGGAGGTAAACGAAAATCCACTCGCTCCATATCTCTCGGGAAAAGGGAAGCCTCACGGATATTAGAAAGATCTAAAAGAAGCATCGTTAACCGCTCAAGGCCAAACGAAAAGCCTCCCTCGGGTGGCATCCCGTATTTGAAAGTTTGCAAATACATTTTAAAATTTTCCGGATTCATACCTTTCGCCTTTATGATTTTGACTAATTCGCCATAATCATTAATTCGTTGCGATCCGCTTAGAATTTCAACTCCCTTAAAAAGAAGGTCGTAACTTAAAGAATACTCCGGGTCCTTAGGGTCCGGCATGGTGTAAAAAGATCTTTTTCTTGTTGGGAAATGTGTGATTGTGACAAAATCACAATTTTTCTCCTCGTGCGCCCATTTACAAATTTCCCGTTCATCCTCCGGCATCATATCAAGTTCTTTTGTGTGGTCAATCCCCGTTCTATCCATTAAGATTTTTTGTGCTTCGCGGAGTGTTAACCTAGGAACATTCTTATTTACTTTTATTTCAGCTACTTTGTATTCATTTAATACATCTTTGCACTTTTCAACCGCGTAGGAAATTGTTTCCCTACCAGTAAATTCCATTGCATCAAGAAGATCAGTAAAATCAACAAAGCCTAATTCGCAATCCATTTGAATCGACTCTGAAAGATGTCTTGTTGTAACAGAAGGTTCTGCTCGATATGCACGTGAGACAAGACAAACTCTCTCAAATGTCGGAACCAGCATCTGTTTGTAAAGTTGGGGACTCTGTACCAAAAACGCCCCGTGGCCGTAGTAGTCAACTTTAAATACTTCACTTCCACCTTCAGTTGAAGAGGCAGAAATTGTCGGTGTAAAAATCTCAGTACACCCCAGTTCTTTCGAAGCTTTTCTAAACCCCTCCATCAAACTCTCTTGAACTTTAAATATTTTTGCAACTTTTGTGTGGCGAAGAGTCAGTGTTCGGAAATCAAGCAACGTCGGCAGTTGTAACCCCAGTTCATCTTTCCCCATATCAAAAGGAAGTTCTTCGGCTTTTGATAGAATTTCCAAACGGGTGATCCAAACCTCAATTGTTCCAGTTTTAATATTTTTATTTACCATTTTCGACGGACGCTTGTTGACAACACCACTAACTTCCACCGCACTTTGCGGAGTAACCTTTGGCAAATTTTCTCCGACACATTGGATCAACCCTGACATATCACGAATATCCAAAAAAGTAATCTTACCGTGGTCTCTGATTTTTTCAATAAAACCCTGAAGTTTAATCGTTTTTCCAATTTTGTCTACAGCGTCTGTTGCCAAAGTTCTCAACATAAGCGTATTTTAAACTAAGCTCCCACTTTTCTCAAACTCTTTTCGATCTCCCTTTTAGCCTGCGTCGTTTTTACAAAATCAAGCCAATCTCTTGGAGGAGATTTGTAATTTTTATTTTTAATAATTTCAATAACATCACCACTTGAAAGTTGTTGATTCAACGATGCAATTTTTCCGTTGACCTTCACACTTTTAACAAAACCAGATAAATTGGTATGGACCGAGTAGGCAAAATCGATCGGCGTCGCACCTATCGGAAGATCATAAACATCCCCCATCGGTGAAAAAACAAAAATTCTAGAACTCAATGCGTCAAACCTAACAGCTTCCATATATTCACTACTATCTTTTATTTCTTTCTGCCAATCTGCCAACTGTTTAACCCAAGACAATTTAGTGAACGATTTATCGAATGGCCTTTTATCAAGAAGGTCGTTTGTTATACCTTTCTTCAATTTCATCCCCGCATACGCCCAATGTGCGGCAATTCCATTTTCAGCCTGTTCATGCATTGTCCAAGTTCGAATTTGAATTTCAATAATCCTTGCCCCAACTCCAAAAACCTTGGTGTGAATTGAACGATATCCATTTGGCTTAGGTTGAGCAATAAAATCAGAAATTCCAATATACGGCACTGGTTTATATAGCCCGTGGATAATCCCCAAAACTTTATAGCAATCTTGCGCTGTTTCAACAAGCACACGAAGCGCGATGATGTCATGAATTCTCTCAAAATCCCAGGCAATATCCGGTCTTTCCAATTTTTTCCAAAGTGAATATAAATGTTTTTTCCTACCACTAACTTTTGATTTCAATCCACTCGCCGCCAACACTTTCAACAGCTTTCTTTTCATTGTGTCAACATCTTTTTCCGTGTTCTTGTAATACGGTTTCGACAAACTCACAACTTTTTCGTGCTCCTCAGGATAAACATACGGAAAGGCTAGATCATCCAATTCCGCTTTCACTTGACCCATACCCAATCTTTCAGCTAATGGAGCATAGATTTCCAAGGTTTCTTCCGCAATTCTCTTTCTCTTTCCTTCTTCGACTCCGTGAAGCGTTTTCATATTATGAAGTCGATCTGCAAGTTTAACCAAAACAACTCGTAAATCTTTAGCCATTGCCAAAAACATCTTACGCAGATTTTCGATAAACTCTTCATTCTTACTGCCCCTGAGTTTGATATTTGAAATCTTTGTTACCCCATCGACCAAAACCGCGACAGGGTCGCCAAATCCTTCCGCGAGATCCTGCCGCAGCGCCCCTCCGTCTTCTACGGTGTCGTGCAAAATTCCGGCCACAATTGTTTGCGTATCAAGATTCCACTCAAATAGTTTTTTACCAACCTCCAGGGCATGCATCACAAAGGGTTCACCTGTCTTTCGTCTTTGGCCGTGATGAGCCAGAACTGCAAAATCCCAAGCTTTATTAATCATTACAACATCAACACCGTTTTGCATCAACTGCAAACGGAATTTTACGTATTCGCCCTTTATTAATTCATTATCGCCTCTCATTGATAGTTATTGGTTTAATAATTAAGTCAACAGTTTACTTAATTAAAGTCTTCCTTTTGATTACATGCACATTCGCAAAAAATGCTTTACACCTAAAACATGTTTCCGGCATTAGATTTAATATCTTTAACTTTAAGTTGCAACGATACTTGCCCGTTCCAATAATTTTCTTCCAGGTTATAGACGATGTCCAATTTAACACCCGGCACGAAGTCGGTTACTTGGTTTTGGCTATTAAAAAAAATTGCCTCGTATTCATACGCATCGTGTTCCAAAATAAACTTAAGGTGATTACCGCTTCTTCCCACCTTTCGCACATCTTTTATCGCACAGGCATATGTACTAAATGTCGGAGCTGGATTCCCAATACCGAACGGTCCCATCTTCTCAATTTTCTCTGCCAATTTGTTAGTTAACCCATCAAATCCTAAATTTATATCAACCCTTAAACGCTTTTCCAGTAAGTCGTTTTTCAAGTTCTTTGCACAATAATTTTGCAAAAGCTTCTTAAATTTGGAAATATTCTCACTTTTTAGAACAAACCCGGCGGCCATTTGGTGACCCCCAGCGCCAATTAACAACCCCTCAACACTTCGGATTGCATCAATGATACTAAACTCTGGAATCGATCTTGCAGAACCCTTCGACAATCCCTCACCACGCGAAACAACAACTGAAGGTCGCCAAAATTCTTCAACAAGTTTTGCTGCAATCAAACCAACAACACCTTCGTGGTAAGATTCATCGTCGATAATAATAATTTTATCCGATTTGTTCTTTTTCAGTAACGATTTTGCTTGTGCAACGGATTCCTCAACAATTTTTTGCCTCCTCGCATTTGTTCTATTTAGCAGTTGTGCAAGTTCACCAGCTCTCTTTCCGTTTTTAGTACACAAAAGCCTTAGCGATTCAATTGCGTGTTCCAACCTACCCATCGCATTCAGTCTTGGTGCGATCACGTAATTAATCTCATAAATACCGATATTCCCTTTATTGACGCCCGAAGCTAAAAAGAGCGCATTCAAACCTGTCCGGTTTGTTGTATTTAATTTTTCCAAACCATACTTCACAATTGAACGGTTAACATCTAAAAGCGGCATTTGGTCGGCAACCGTTCCCAAAGCGGCCAGTTCTAAACCATCTTCAATCTTAACTTTACCACCCACATTTTTTCTGAGAAAAGCACCTATAGGCACTGCTGGTGCAATTTTTCTATCAATTTCCCGAGTAAGTACCCAGGAAATTCCAGCACCACAAAGTTTTTTTGTGTGAACAACAGAATAAGCATCAGGGTATTTCTCACCTTTTTCATGATGGTCAACAACGATCGTATCGATACCCAACTGCCTTGCCTTGTTAACGGCTTCAAAAGCAACAATACCGTTATCGACCGTTATAATTAGTGAAAGTTTTGGATATTGTTTCTTAAGTCTCACAATACTTTCAGGCTTTACACCGTACCCCTCCGAAAATCTTTCTGGAATATAAGGTGTAACATCCAAACCTATTCCATATAGATATTCCCACAAAATTGCAGTCGAACAGATTCCGTCAACATCGTAGTCACCAAAAATAATTACCTTTTCTTTACCTGCTTTTGCCAAACGGATTCTTCTAATTGCAGAGCTTACTGACTTTTGGTCAATACCCAAACTTCTTAACCCAGCCTTTTGCGGATCGGTTGGATTAAAAAACTCCTTTTTTTGCTTTTCCGTAACAATTCCACGATTTTTTAATAGTTGATCAATAATATCTTCCACCTTATTCTTTAAATTCTGATGTTCAAATCGCGAAATCAAACGCCACTCGCCAAATCCTGTTATAATTTTTGTCTTTTTCATTTCTTGTAATTCTATTACTTTTTATTTAGCTATGTTTCTCTTTGTTTAACAAACAAGCCAAAGATACAACGAATAATTAAATTGAAGTATAATTGCATTTATATGAACATCCAAATACCAAAAAAACTCGGTGGCCTTATTAAAACTTTCCAAAAGCACGGTTTTGAAATTTATATTGTCGGCGGCGCTGTCAGAGATGTTTTAATGGGTAAATCCACCTATGACTGGGATTTGACAACAAACGCAACTCCGCAAGAGACGTTAAAAATACTACCAGATGCCTACTACGACAACCAGTTTGGTACGGTAGGTCTTCCTAGTGAAGTCGAAAATGAAAGACCGTACGAAATTACCACTTTCAGAACAGAGTCCGGTTATTCGGACACCCGACACCCAGATAAAATATCCTGGGGGAAAACACTCATGAAAGATCTTGCAAGAAGAGAGGCAACAATCAGTGCAATGGCTTTCAAGATTGTTGGACTAGGTAAATCCGTCGCAAAAAAAACGATAAGGAAAAGGACTTCATCGACCAAAGACGAACATCCGGATTTTATTCCTGCATTGGTAGAGCTGGTCGATCCCTACAATGGACAACAAGACCTTAAAGATAAAATTTTTAGAGCTGTCGGAGACCCTGATGAAAGATATCGTGAAGACGCTCTTCGGATGATGCGAGCTATTAGAATTTCGGCACAGTTAGGTTTTACTATCGAAGAGAAAACCTTCGAGGGAATTAAAAAAAACGCGTCGCTCATCAACAAAATTGCAAAGGAAAGAGTCAGAGATGAGCTACTAAAAATTTTTGCTTCACCTTATCCATATGAAGGTGTACTTCTTTTCCGGAACACAGGGTTACTGAAAGAAATTATACCGGAAATGGAAGCGGCCTTTGGCGTTCAACAAAAATCCCCCGGCAGACACCATATCTACGACGTTGGTATTCACAGCTTGATGTCTTTAAAGCATTGTCCATCAAAAGACCCAATTGTTCGCTTTGCCACTTTTATCCATGACAGCGGAAAAGTACAAACTTACAAAATAGACAAAAGTGGAACAATTACCTTTTATAACCATGAACTGGTAAGCACAAACAACGCCTATGAGATTGCAAAACGTCTGCGTTTTTCAAATAAAGATACGGGTAAATTGATTAAACTCGTCCGATGGCATCAATTCACAGTCGATGAGCGACAAACCGATTCAGCCGTGAGGCGGTTTTTACGCAATGTCGGGCAGGAAAACGTCAACGATATGTTAAACCTGCGCATTGGCGACCGTCTTGGAGGCGGGGCAACTGAGACCTCTTGGAGATTGGAAGAATTCAAACAAAGACTCATTGATGTTCAAAAGCAACCATTTACAGTTCTTGATTTAAAAGTTGACGGAAATGATGTGATGAAGATATTAAACATTAAACCAGGCCCGGAGGTTGGGAAAATTCTAACCCGCCTTTTTGAAAAAGTCGTTAAAAAAGAAATTGAAAATACAAAGGAAGATCTCCATAAGGAGTTGCGAAGTATGACAATTTGAATAGATAGGTTAAAATTAATCAATGCCCCAAAAATTTGTTGATTACTTTCTTGTAATTGACAGTAAAGTTACCGTTTTGATATCTTCGTTTCTTAAACCGTACGGGTTGAACACTGTTCAAAAAGATCTTGTCTACACAATTCCAGTCTTCATTAAAATAGCCGTCTACCTGTTAATACTACTGACCTTACTAGTTATATTGAAAATGTTTCACCGCCACAACAGAATAATTCACTTTCTCTTAATGTTTACAATTTTTTTGATCGCAATGTCTATCTTCGGAGTATTTTTAGGGTTCTTCCAGTTGTTGTATTCATAACTAACGCCAGAGAAAGATTTTTCCGTTGCGTCGGATAATAATTGGTTTGGTTAATTTCTTATAATAGTGAATTTTAAAGGTTGAAGTTTATTTACTTATGACTATCTTTGGCTTTTTGAATTTATCAAACGTCAGTAAAAGTGGAATGGCAACAAAAGGAGATGAATACGTCCCAGAAACCGTTCCGATCAAAAGTGCAACCGCAAACCATCTGATAGACTGTCCCCCTAAAAGCACCAAAGCTACCAACATGAAGATAATCGTGAAAGAATTGTTCAAAGATCTGGTCATAGTCTGTGTAACTGCACCGTCGGCAATTTCACTAAGATTCCTGTAATCTCTTTTAGAAACTTCACGGATCCGATCAAACACAACAATAGTATCGTGAACTGAGAAAGAGAGGATTGTTAACATTGCTGTCACGAACAGAAAGTCAATTTCCACGCTCAAAAAATGGCCCAAAAGTGAAAAGGATCCCAAAAGTACGAGACTGTCATGCAACATTGCCAAAACCGCAGCAAGACCGTACTTAATATTTTTAAATTGGTATGCAACCCAAAGTAAAATGATGCTGGTAGAAAAAATCACTGCATATATCGTTTTTTGAATTAGCTCAGGACCAATTGCAGGTCCCACCACTTCGTAACTTAACTCTTGATAATTTGTATCTACATTCTTCAAATCCGCACCCACTTGTACTTTCTGTCGCTGTGAAAGCGCTTCGGTTTTTATCGTAAATTGATGGTTGGCTGATGAATTAATCGAAACGTCTGAAACACCTGCATTTTTGAAAACACCGGTTAGAGCATCTTTCCCAACGTCTTTGGAAAAACTATAGTTGACGACCGATCCACCCGTAAAATCAATCCCAAGTTTTAATCTCCAAAAAACAAGAGACAGTATCGAAGTCAAAAGGAAAAATCCGGAAATACTAAAATAAATAGACTTATATTTCATCCAGTGCATACCTTTTATAAAAACAGATCGTTATAAAACAAACCGAAAAAAATGTATATTTAAGACTTTCTTTCTTTAAGTAAAACTCTCAATAAATTTCGTGAAACAAATATTCCTGTAAAAAGACTCACAAATACCCCCAACGCCAAGGTGATTGCAAAAACCCCGAACCGGTCCTGAAACATGTAAAAACTTCCAGTCCAGTGGATTAGCAAGAACAAAAGATGTTGCTAAAGTTGCGATATTTGCATCCCGAATCGAATCCCACGCTCTTCCGAAGGAAACCTCCAAAGCGTCAGCCAGTGGCCTGACACGGATTTCTTCTTTGAATCTTTCGAATATCAAAATGTTAGAATCAACTGCCATCCCAACCGATAATAAAAATCCTGCAATTCCCGGTAGTGTTAAAGTTACCGGAATTAGTTTGTAAATTGCCAATGTTATCAGACTAAATATCACAAGTGCAAAGTCGGCAATCAAACCCAGTTTTCCATACATTAAGATCATAAAAAATAAAACCATTAGAAGACCAATTAGTCCTGCTTGCACAGATTTAGCAACAGAGTCTGTCCCTAAAGATGCTTGGATAGTCTGTTGTTCAACTAAATGGATAGGCACAGGAAGTGCTCCGGCATTTAACTGAATTGCCAAATTTTTCGCCTCTTCTGTTGAAAAGCTTCCACTAATAACAGCAGAACCCCCAGAAATTCGATCTTGCACAACTGGTGCTGAAACCACTGAATTATCCAGAATGATCGGCAATGGCTTACCGATATTTTTCGCTGTCAGTTCTTCAAATTTTCTTGCGCCATCGTCGGTAAAAGTCAAGGCAACGATAGGTTTGGATGTTTGGCCGTCAAATTCCACCCTTGCTCCACGCAAATCAGCCCCCGTCAAATCAGTGGGCTCTAAATTTTGTTCACTCCCTTCGCTCACTTGAGCAAATTCCAGCTGTGCGGTTTTACCAATTAAATCAATTGCAGAATTTGTATCTTTTATTCCCGGAAGCTCAATAATTACCCGAAGCTTATCTTTAAACGACGAAGTGCGTACAGTTGGCTCTGATACGCCAAAAAGATTAACACGCCGCTCAATAATATCCCGAACCCCCTCCACCGATGTCATTTTCATATCGCTGGCTACTTTTGAGGTATCTGCCTCAAACACTAGATAACTTCCACCTGCCAAATCAAGACCTAAAGACATATCTAAATCCCTTTTCAAATCCTTACCAAAAATCCGTATATCCAAATCCGGCCTAATGATCTGGCCATCAACGTGGATAAATTTATAGGTGATTTTGACTGGAATTCGTTTCGGAACGGAAATCACTAAACAAACGACTGTCAGAAGTATGACAATGATAATATTTCGTAAAGCTTTTTCAATTCGCATAATTGTAAATTTATCTCCAGTTGCAAAGATTTTACAACAAACAGTCAGAAACAATATCACAAAATATTTTTTGGCAGGAGCTGAAAACCAACATTAAACTCTAGTATCTACCTCAAAACAATTTTTTGAATGAAAACGAAATTTAGTTTTGAAGTAAACCTACGATACCAAACTTTCTTCGTCCCCAATTATCATAACACGACTACCCGAGAGGATATCCTGCAAAAACGGGTCTCTTCTTTTTTTGCGAAATTCCAATTCTTCCCTACTCATCACGGTATAATTTATCTCTTTACCTCTTTTGGACTCCTCTTTTCTGATAATTGCAGCCAACTCCGGTAAAACAACTTCCCCAATAATTAATATATCCACAGAATCTTCTCGTTTACGACTCTTTTTCCGCGCGAACTTCCCAGAAAACATTACCAACGAAATTCTACCAATTCTACTTTTATTTGCGATTATTTCATTCCCTAACCCGGTAGTTTTACCAACTATCGAAAGTAAATCCTCATAAAAGGCATATTCATCGTTAAGATAGTAATATACACGGTTACCTCTGTTTTCTTTTTTCAAAAGACCTGAACTTTCCATTCTTTTTAATTCGCGCCTGACAGCATTAATTTCTTCCTTAATTGCACGGACAATACCCCTAACATGATACATTTCAGATATATCCGAAAAGAATAAGTCCAATATTTTTACTCTAACTTTTGAGGTTATAATATCCGAAAGAGTGGCCATAATAATTAGTAATCGTTAACAATAATATATCACTGAAGTTCAAAAAATCAAACCACAAAATTACTCAATATTTTATCTTACTTCCTGAAGGGACGGCCTCTACCCAAATCATACCCCTAACAAATGAGATTTCCTTGCCTTTATCATCAAAAAACAATGTTCTTGACGTGATACCCTCTTTTTTCCACGCACCATTTGTTACTGTACCATTGTTGAATAGCACGAATTCACCTTTACCGACAACATCATAGTTCATATGAAACTCTTTATCGACGGGGCCCCTTTCCTTGACAAATTGAATAAGCACATTTTTTACCTGGATTTGTTTATTGTCGTATTCCAAGTCAACAAATGGTTTTCCGCCGCTTGTCCGCTTGTAGGAGTTACTGGCACCGTCATATTGCCAAGCTACATCATAGTCACCCTTATTCTCCCAAAAACCGAATGATATATCACTGATTTTACTATCACTTACCGGGGAGTCATCCTTAAATTGCCATTCGCGAAAATTTTGGCTCCAGCTGTCACCATTTTCGTCTTTGTATACAAAACCACGTTTTTCAGCTTCTTTATACACTTCATTGATATAAGCTGTGGGTTGGTGTTCAATTGCAGCGTCTTTCTCATTACTGATACGGTTGGGGAGTCGTTTCAATGCAGGAAAACCAAGATTGGATTGACCATCCATATCATTCCCATACGTGCCATTTCTCCAACCAATCTTATCCAAAAGTTTGAAGGCATCAACTTCAGAAGCAATCTTTCCCGCCTCCTTCACGCCACCCCAACAGTTATTGCAGATATTATTGGCTCCTCCCCAATGGAGGAATATTGGTTTCTCACCATATTCAGCAGCCCAATTAATAAAGTAGACACGCGCGCTTCGGATTACCGCCAATTGGAAATCTGACACTGCAGCATTGCAATAAAATACTCCCAAAAATCTGGTAATTCCTCCTTCAGCCACAGCTTCATAAACAACGTCTGCTCTCGAAATACCGGAAAGCGGACGGGCATCAACATGATTTTCTACCATCGCAGTAAGCGGTCTTCTTGTTTCCCAAACTTCTCTAACTGGTTTTGAATACATCGCACCGTTTATAGGACATTGTTCTGTTTTTGGAAGAGAATCGTCTATTGTCAAATTCCCATTAGAAGATCCTACCATGCTACTCGTTTGAGGTTTTCCTTTTAAGTATGAAAATGCCGCCCAAGATACTCCGCTTGAAATAAGATACAATCCCAGCAAGCTTACAACTAACGCTAAAGGGAATCTTTTCATACAAATTTCATGATAGTAACAAAAAAGATTATTTTCAATAGACAACAACAATCACTATGCTGAAGCCTTAGCTAAAGCTTCCTTCTCCTCTTTTGACAAATCCTGCTTACAGTGACCCTTATCGACCCTCTTGACATAAACGCGCGTCCTTTCTCTTGTATGCAAACCGGTAATAATAAAACCTGTTAGATGTTCATCCAAAAGCACCAAAGAAAAGCTGTGGTTACCTCCCAACTCCGAAAATGGATTAAATTGAACAAAAGCAACTTTTTGTAAGTGATGCGAAACATTTTTCTTCAATGCTTCCAGCTCCTTGTTTATACTTCCGATTCCTTCAGTGTTGGCCTTCTCAATAGACGAAAGATGTGTCAGAATTTTAATTAAGTCAGCTCTACCAACACCCTGCGACAACTTCCTGAAAAATAAAAAAATGTAAATCGATAGCGATAACGAAAGGATGTTTAAAATAAAAAGAAAAACTAAAAGAGCTGTCAAATAGTTGGCCATAATTTAATCATACACAAAAACTGTTGTTTGTTCGACAGCCTTCTTATTAAAGTGGTATACAGTTTGTGATACCCAGGTTAATTGTTTTTCATCCAGTTTTGTGCTATTAAAAAAGCAGTGTCAAAAAGAAGAACTCGCTTACAAAAAATTAAGGCGCAGAAAAAAATTAAATTGGCTCCAGAGTTGTTGCAAAATTCAAATAAAACGTCCGAAGCTGAATCTGTCAAGAGTGATTTTCCAAACAGTGAAAAAATCAAATTGGAAACAAAAACAATTTCAAATAATCCCGTAGATACGGAACAATCCCTAAATTTGAAGCTGATCAGAGAGGATATAACCAAAAGCCTCATCACTTCCAGCCTCATGTTGTGCCTGATAGTAGTGATATACTTACTTTGGTACAAATATTGATTTGTACATTAAACCGTTAGGAATCAGGTCAGCTGCCCTTCGGGAGGAGGTGAAGAATTAATGTATTGTGTAAAATGTCGTGCCAAGAGAGAAGGCAAAGACGTTCAAGAAGTAACAATGAAGAACGGCAAGAAAGCCAAGAAAGCAAAATGCGAAGTCTGTGGCACAACAATGTTCAGAATCGGAGGCTAAACTCACGGTTTTGAATACTTAACCAAAAGGGTAGTTCCTGCGACGCGGGAGCCCTTTTGTTTGTGAATAGTCAATGACTAAAGACAATTTCAAAAAAATATTCAGCACTTTCGATCGTAACTACGTACCAATTCCACTCGAGGTCTTTGGGGAAAACCCTTACAAAACTCTGGTTTCTACGTTACTCTCTTCCAGAACTAAAGACGAGGTTACACTCAAGTCATCAAAAAGATTGTTTGAAGAGGCGCCAAATATTAACAGATTGGGTAAGCTAAGTCAGACAAAAATCCAAAAGTTAATTTACCCAGTTGGCTTTTATAAAAGTAAAGCGCGGCACCTGGCAAAACTTGCCGATATGGTTATACAGAATCACCGTGGAAAAATTCCTAACACGAAAGAGGAACTGATGAAACTTCCTGGCGTTGGAAGAAAGACCGCCAATCTGGTCTTAAACAGAGCTTTCAGAATCCCTGCAATTGCCGTTGATACCCATGTACATAAAATCAGTAACTTGTTGAGCTGGGTAAAAACCAAAACTCCTGAAAAAACAGAAGTTGAGCTGATTAAGATACTTCCCAAAAAATATTGGAGTGATACCAACCGTCTTTTTGTCTCTATCGGAAGACAGTTTAATACCCAAAAGAAGTTACTATCATTTCTCAAGAGGAAAAAGTTAATTAATACGCCGTGATCGCGACAGCGAAGGTATTTTGGGCATAAATACATCCCCAAACGAATTCCCCACCGTTGAGAAGTTTCTTATGACCCAAGGTGTTATCCCAAAGTCCAACCGTTTCTTCAGGTGTTAAACCTCCATATGCTAAAAATTCGGCGATCGTTGAGTATTTTTCAAATATCCACTTAAGGTCCGGGCGCCTTTCCGTCATGTTTCCAAAACCTTCGTGTCCATCTAATTTCCCAAGCTCCAGAAGTTCATTTAACCTAATTGATGCAATTGTACAAAGCTCATCTGCTTGTTTTAAGGGATTAACGCCATACTCAACGCGTTTCCCATTTACAGCTTCCCATAATTGAGGTCCTCCCCAAATAACTCCTTGTGAAACTTTCTTGACACTCGGCGAGGGAACTTTGGTGGGAGCAGGCGTACCCTGCTCAATGACATAACTCGTCGCATCAGGTTGGGTAAAAATTTGCGTTAAATACTCATCCATACTTTTTTGGCCTTCAAGATAACCACGAAAATATGTATAACGAAGAGCTGTGCATAAAAGCAAAACAAGAGCCGTGGCCATCCCGCTAAAAAGCAGAGTTTTAACAATGATTAGTACAACTTTTTCAGCAAACTTCCAACGATTTTGACTAGGCATAATCAGCTTATTTATAATCGGAAGAATCCAAAAGTATTGTTACCGGTCCGTCAAGTTCAAGCGAGATTTTCATATATTCTCCAAAAACACCTTTCTGAACATCGATTCCCTTTTGTTCGAGAAGCTCCAAAAAGAGTTCATACAAAGTTCGCGCCTCTTGCGGGTTTTTTGCTTTAATAAATGAGGGTCGATTACCATCTTTAGTATCAGCATAAAGAGTAAATTGTGACACAACCAATATCGAAGAATTTGTGTCGGAAACAGATAAATTCATCTTATCGTTATCATCAGACATGATTCTTAATTTAGATACTTTTTCCGCCAATACTTTTGCATCAGCCTCAAAATCACTCTCACCGACTCCAAAAAGAACAAATAGCCCTTTGCCAATTTTCCCCGACACTTTCCCGGACACACTCACTTCAGCTCTGTTTACCCTTTGAATAATCAAACGCATACGCTTATTTTAGCAAAAACTTGCGAATCTTGTCGCCCTACAAAATCAAAGCTCACTTTCCTTCGGTCTGTATTGAAGGGCTTCCGCTATGTGATTAGTCGTGATATCCTTTACTCCCTCCAAATCTGCAATCATCCGAGCGATTTTTATTACTTTAAAGAAATATTTTATTCATTGTTATTTATAAGTCAGACTTCCTTTTTAAACTATTAATCCTATTTTTTCCGTCTTCGAGTAAATATACCCTCATTTCAGCTGGTATCCTTTCCCACCGACTTAGGCACCTGAAAGGTGCCGCTACTTCGACAGGAGTTTCCGCCGAATATTCTTTTAAAAACCGATGTGTAATATTGTCCTTCAACCTTTCTAAAAGCTCTTCGCCATTGTTTTTATTATCTACCAAAATTTTGGTTCCACAAACATACCTATCTACGAGAGGACCTGGTACAAAACTACCATTGGGTGTTAACAAAAACGCTGGGAAAAACGTTACTTCTCTCCCGGAAAACAACCAATATGTTTTTGAAAATTTAACCAATCTACCATCAAAAGTTCGTTGAGAATAGTCCTGGTTAGGGTTGAAGTTACCTGAATTTCGAATTGCTAATAAGTACACATCTTTGTCCAGATTAACTAAATCCGTATTAACCACGTCTACAAACGATCGTGAAACTGTTATATCAATTCCGACTGGAACATCTTTTAAAAAACTTTTTATTTGTAACATATCTATCCCCTGGCTTTCTTTTGAAATTGTTAGGCAATCATGCAATCCTGAAATTAAAGGTTGTAATAGATTGTCGCCTTTCACTTTTTCCAGTCCATTTATTTCTGGAGTAACTACCTCGATATCAATATCTGAAGTTGGTTTGGGTAAACCATATGCCCTTGAGCCTTCAAGTAATATGTAATCAGATAGCGGGGAAAAAATTTCAACCACCCTCTCAATTATTTCGTTAGAAAAGCGTTCATGTGATGACATAGTAAGTGAAGTATATAACACATAACCTATTATGGGATATATTTCTGTTTTTGTATTTTGATTTAAGGATATTAATTAATATACAATACGATCATAGATATCCAATGAAAATATTAGTTACAGGGGGTTCAGGTTATATCGGTAGTCACACTTGTTTAGAACTACTTAAAATGAATTACGAAGTTGCAGTAATTGACAACTTGAGCAACAGCAAGAAGACAAGTCTGAAAAGAGTCGAAAAAATAACAAAAAACAAAATAGACTTTTTTAAAGTTGATTTGCTCGATTTAAAAAAATTAAATCATGTTTTTGACAAATTCACTCCCGATGCAGTAATACACTTTGCTGGGAAAAAAGCAGTAGGGGAATCGGTAATAAAACCTATAGAATATTATAAAAACAACCTAGGTGGAACAATAAATTTAATTGAGGTAATGAAAAACCATAATATTAAAAAAATAATCTTCAGCTCCTCCTGTACTGTATACGGCTTGCCCAATAAAGTCCCTATAAAAGAAGATTTTCCTGTGTCGGCGGTAAATCCCTACGGCAGGACAAAACTTTTTATTGAATTTCTTTTACAGGACGTCTCTCAGTCGGATCCCAATTGGAATATTATTGTTTTAAGATATTTCAATCCCGTCGGAGCCGATCAAAGCGGTATTATTGGGGAAGATCCAAACGGAATTCCTAATAATCTATTTCCGTACATAACTCAGGTGGCTGTCGGAAAATTGCCTATACTTTCAATCTACGGTAATGATTACCCTACTCCTGACGGAACCTGTATCAGAGATTATATCCATGTAAGTGATTTAGCTTTCGGTCATGTAAAAGCTATCGATAAACTACGCAAATCTTCAGGTACTAATACATATAACTTAGGAACGGGCAAAGGTTACAGCGTTCTAGAAGTGCTCTCTACATTCGAAAAAGTGACGGGTAAAAATATTCCTCACCGATTCGTTAAAAGAAGAGAAGGTGATGTATCAGCTTCATATTCGGATACAACCAAGGCTCGCCGGGAGTTGGGGTGGAAAGCTAATAAAAATCTCGAAGACATGTGCAAAGATGCGTGGCATTTCCAATCTTTGAATCCCCGAGGGTACAACTGATCAACTTTATGGTTAAATAAATTATTCTATTTCCCCAATATACTCCCCCTCTTTTGAAAATCCTTCATTAAAATCTTCAAGTAGTTTAGCGGATAAAGTTTTTGGCAAGAGATTATCAGGTAAATTATCAATATCAAGCCATGTTAACCAAACATCTCCGTCAGGATGTTGGGGATCTTTCATACCTTCAAGTTTCTCTGTTTTGTCAATATTTCCTAATATAAACAGCTCTATACTATGTTCATCCTCATCAAGTTTGATAAAATCACGAACGTAGAGAATTTTTTGAAAATCAAACTTCACATCTTCCCCACATTCCTCTCTGGTTTCCCTTATACACGCATCCTTTATTGTTTCCCCATACTCCAAGTGACCGCCAATATAATGATAGAAATCACTTTTTTTTCGATACTGAACTAAAACTTTCTTGTCATGAATTACTACAAGCCTTACTCGTACATTAATCCTCTTATTTATGTCCATTTGTTTATATTACATCTTCTTCCTTCGGTCTGTATTGAAGCGCTTCGGCAAGATGTGAAGTCAAAATATCTTTTTCACCGGCCAAATCTGCAATTGTTCTGGCAATTTTTATAACTTTAAAATAACTTCTTGCTGATAAATTCATACTGGAGGTTTCCGCAATCATTATTTTCTAACGCAAAACTATATAACAAATTTGACAATGTGTTGTCATTTTTTATATAATACCTAACATATTCGTGTAAAGGCGTTTGCACTGGAGTCGCGATCCAGGAGCTCCCGGTCAAAATACCGGGCGGAGTGGCCGTAATATCACTAGAGCATGTCACAAGGAAACTGAGTGCTTGAAAAATAAGGGTTATTTATCATTTGTGAATTGTAAATAACTGAAAAAGGGTGGTACAGCCTTAGAAGGGCCCCTTTGAATACCAACCAAATTTGGCATTCGAAGGGGCTTTTTTAGTTGTTATATATGAAAAAACTTTGGCAAAAAAATGCAGTTAGATTAAATCCGGTTATTGAAGTCTTTGAAACAAAGGGCGATCTTATTTTGGATCAAAAACTGGTCAAGTACGATGTCTGGGGTTCAGTTGCTCAGGCAAAGATGCTTAATAAAATAGGTATTATCACACCGAATGAATTATCCAGTGTGATCGCCGGGCTTCAGGATATATTAAAGTTAAATGAGCAAAACAAATTTATTCTGGAGGCGGGAGATGAAGATGTTCATACCAAGATTGAAAATTTATTGACGGAGAAATGCGGTGAGGTTGGTAAAAAAATTCACACAGGGAGGTCCAGAAATGACCAGGTCTTAACGGTAATAAGATTATTTAGTAAGGAGCAATTAATTCTTATCTGGCAGGAATTAATCACTCTTGAAAATAGTTTTTTGAAATTTGCAAAAAAATTTCAGTCTGTGGCGATGCCCGGATATACCCATCTACAAAAAGCCATGCCTTCGACAGTGGGTTTATGGGCTTTGGCTTTTTTAGAGTCTCTTTTAGATGACTCTAAATCTATTAGTCATGCATATGAGTTAAATAATCAATCTCCTTTGGGTTCTGCAGCCGGTTTCGGTGTGCCGCTGGGATTAGATAGAGCGTATTCTGCTAAACTCCTGGGTTTTGCCAAAGTCCAGATTAATCCTGTTTATTGTCAAAACAGCAGAGGTAAAATAGAGGCAGAAATTGTAGCTTCACTTATTCAGATACTGGCCACAATTAATAAGTTTGCCTCCGATGTGTTATTGTTTACAACAGCAGAATTTAACTACTTTACAATTTCCGAATCTTTATGTTCGGGAAGCAGTATCATGCCGCAGAAGAAAAATGTTGATGTAGCGGAGCTGTTAAAAAGTAAAGTGCACCTTGTTTTGGGTTATTATATCCAGCTTATAAGCTTATCGAATAATTTGTTTTCTGGTTATAACCGGGACCTGCAAGATAGTAAAAAACCATTAATGGAGAGTTTTGAGATAGTTCTGGATAGCCTAAAAGTCGCTGATATTCTGATTAATAATCTGACTCCGAATAAAGAGAAATTATTAAGTAGTCTGACGCCAGAGATATTTGCCACGCATAGAGCATTTGAGTTAGTTAAAAAAGACATACCATTTAGAGAGGCATATCAAATGGTAGGAAGTAGTAATCAGGATATTCGTATTAAAGACATCGATAAATTACTTAAGTTATCGACCCATATTGGCGGGACAGGAAACTTAGGTTTGAAATTATTTGAAAAGGAAGTCAGTTTAAGTAAAGTGGGTTTTGCTGAAGAGGAAAACAATTTCTATTTGTCAATAAAAAAATTACTTGAGAATTGAGGTGGTATTAAATGAATATTAAATCTGATTATATAAAAACTGCTTCTTACGAAGGTAAAGTGGGTAAGGTTAAGAAAGTTCTCTTGCTTTATTCCGGAGGGTTGGACACTTCGGTAATCTTGAAATGGATTCAGGACCATTATAAGGCGGAAGTCGTAACTTTAACAGCCGATTTGGGACAACAACACGATGGCTTGGAAGCAATTAAAAACAAAGCTCTAAAGTTTGGAGCCGTGGATGCAATTGTAGCCGGTTTCAAAGATGAGTTTGCGGATGATTACATAGCCACGGGTATCAAAGCCAATGCTGAATACCAAGGAGAATATCATCTTTCAACACCAATAGGCAGAGCAATACTGGCAAAAAAGGCTGTTGAGATAGCTAAGAAAGTTGGTGCCGATGCAATTGCTCATGGATGTACGGGGAAAGGTAACGATCAAGTGAGGATTGAGGGTTATGCCCTGACTTTTAATCCAGATATAAAAGTAATCGCTCCGGTAAGAGAATGGGCAATGGATAGAAATGAAGAAATTAAATATGCCCAGGAGTATGGAATTCCAATTCCTGCTTCAGTGGAATTTCCGTATAGTGATGATGACAATATGTGGGGTATTACCTGGGAAGGCGGAGAAATAACCGACCCGGGTCTGATAGCTCCGGAGGAAAAATTTTTAACCACTTATACATTGCCTAAGGATGCGCCTGATAAACCGGAATTCGTAAAATTAGGATTTGAACAAGGCATACCAACCTCGCTTAATGGAGAGAAATTAAGTTTGGCTAATTTAATTATTAAATTGAACAAACTTGCCGGTTGTCATGGCGTAGGAACGGTTCAACTTTTGGAAGACAGACTAATCGGTCTGAAAAATAGAGGAGTATATGAACATCCGGCAGCCCATGTAATTATCGAAGCTCACAGAAATTTAGAGAAGTATGTTTCAACAAGAACCTTAAATGAGTTAAAGGAAATAATGGATATTAAATGGGGTTATATGTGTTATGGAGGCTTATGGTATGACCCGGCCATGACAGCAATCAATGCTTTTAATGACAAGGTTAATGAAAAAGCAACAGGGGAAGTAACCATAAAACTATTTAAGGGTAATACCACAGTGGTGGCAGTCACATCCCCCTTTGCTTTGGACTATGTTTCCTTCAATAAAAATGAAGGTTAT